>JAEEGK010003931.1_pt1 | contig 36686 bp, 22 predicted proteins | sample 8958771 | NCBI WGS metagenome assembly JAEEGK01 (sample SAMN16246547, study PRJNA631951) | gut metagenome | biome: gut microbiome; feature: rumen; material: SC-attached | host: Bos | place: Iran: Karaj | collected 2018-10 | reverse complement strand
TGAACAGCTGGGTACTCTTACAGAGGGGCGAGCGGTGGTGCATCACCACCTTGAAGTTCACTTTCTCATCGGCCTTGCAAAGATACAGGCCCTTCAGGTGCGCCTGCGCTCCCGGGCCGCAGAGGTCCACCTTCACCTCAATGTCTTTTGACTCTCCCGGAAGCACCACGAACTGCAGGTCCAGGGTTTCTCCCGCCTGTACCTGATAATAAGATTCTTCGCTACGCTCAGAATGACAGAACGGATCTATGTATTTACCGTGGCCCATGCTAGAACTGGTCAAATCCCTTGGTTTCAATGGCTTCTATGAGCTCCCTGCCGCCGGTTTTCACAATCCGGCCGGCCTTGAGCACGTGCACCACATCCGGCTGTACGTATTCCAGCAGCTTCTGGTAGTGCGTAACGATGATGGCGCTCTTTTCCGGGCTCCTAAGGGCGTTCACCCCATCGGCCACAATCTTGAGGGCGTCCACGTCCAGGCCGCTGTCCGTCTCGTCCAGGATGGAAAGCACCGGATCCAGCAAGGCCATCTGGAAAATCTCGTTGCGCTTTTTCTCGCCGCCGGAGAAGCCCACGTTCACTTCCCGCTTGGCAAATTCCGGCTTCATCTGCACAAAGGCCATCTTCTCCTTCATGAGCTTCAGAAACTCACCGGCCTTCATTTCCGGCAGGCCCTGCGCCTTGCGCTTGGCATTCACCGCCGCCTTCATGAAGGCGGTGATGGAAACGCCCGGAATCTCTATGGGATATTGGAAACTGAGGAACAGGCCCGCCCACGCGCGTTCTTCCGGCGCCATGGCCAGCAGGTCCTTTCCCTGGTACAGCACGGTCCCTTCCGTCACTTCATAGCCCGGTCGGCCCGTAAGGATGGCGCCCAGCGTGCTCTTTCCAGCCCCGTTGGGCCCCATGATGGCATGCACCTCCCCCGGACCCATCTCCAGGTCGATTCCTTTCAGGATTTCCTTGCCGTCTATCCCGGCATGCAGATTGTTGATTTTCAACAAACAGCTCATAATCAGTCTTTTATGTAAATACCCTGCTGTCAAAGTGCAGCAGGCTTTTCCCGTAAATTGCTATCTATCAAACACTTAAGCTTTTTTGCGGTAAAGCTTCATCCAAGAGGCCAGCGACCACAGGCCGTTCACCAGATACAGGGCGCACACTATCGGCATGAACACATTGCCCACGCTTACGTGCAGGATAATCTGGGTAATGTTCACCACCAGCCAGGCAATCCAGCAGTCCCACTTCTTGAGGGCGCTCAGCAGCTGGGCCAGCAGGATGAGCACGGTTACGCAGGAGTCCAGGTACGGGTGCGGATCGCTGGGGAACAGCTGGTCCAGGGTCCAGCCCCACACAAAGGCCACCACCAGTACCGCGGCTACGGCCATCGCGCGTTCCGACCAGCTTAGCATGCTCACTTTCAGGGATTTGCTGTCTTCCGAGCTCTGCTCCGACGGCTTGGGATGCGTCCAGCGGTAATGGCCCATGATGTTAATGGCCAGGGAAATGGGTTGGAGCAGCAGGCTGGCGTACAGGTTCTTGTTCCAGAACAGGAAGAACAGGGCGACCGTATATAGGTAACCTACCCAGAAGTTATACTTTGAGTTCCGGCCCGCCAGGAAAACACAGGTGAGGCCCAGCAGGCTTGAAACCAAGTCCATGAGCAGCACCGGACGTCCGGCCAATTCAAATATGACAATGTCTAACATATTATCCTACAGATCCTTCTAATGATACTTGCAACAGTTTCTGCGCCTCTACGGCAAATTCCATGGGAAGACGCGAGAGCACTTCCCGCGCATACCCGTTAACAATGAGCCCCACGGCTTCTTCCGGGTCCAGGCCCCGCTGGTTGCAATAGAAGAGCTGGTCCTCCGATATCTTGGAAGTGGTTGCCTCGTGCTCCACCGTGGCGGTGGGATTCTGGCTCTGGATGTCCGGGAAGGTATGGGCTCCGCAGCGCGAGCCGATCAGGAGACTGTCGCACTGGGAGAAATTCCTGGCCCCCTCGGCCCCCCTGGCCATCCGCACCAGGCCCCGGTAGCTGTTCTGGCTCACCCCGGCCGATATGCCCTTGGACACAATGCGGCTCTTGGTCCCCCGTCCCAGGTGGATCATCTTGGTACCCGTATCGGCCTGCTGATGGTTGTTGGTAACGGCCACGGAATAGAACTCGGACGAGGAAAAATCCCCTTTCAGGATGGTGGAAGGGTATTTCCAGGTAATGGCCGATCCCGTTTCCACCTGCGTCCAGCTAAGGTGCGAACCGCTGCCCTTGCAGATGCCGCGCTTGGTAACCAGGTTCAGGATGCCGCCCTTGCCGTCGGCGTCGCCGGGATACCAGTTCTGCACGGTGGAATATTTGACATCGGCATCCTTTTCCACTATGATCTCCACCACGGCGGCGTGCAGCTGCTGCTCGTCCCGCATGGGGGCGGTGCAGCCTTCCATATAGCTAACGTAAGACCCCTCGTCGGCCACGATGAGCGTGCGCTCGAACTGACCGGTGCCACGGGCGTTGATGCGGAAATAGCTGGAAAGCTCCATGGGGCACTTCACCCCTTTGGGAATGTAGCAGAAGGAGCCGTCGGAGAATACGGCCGAATTGAGGGCGGCAAAGTAATTGTCGCTGGCGGGAACCACCGTGGCCAGGTACTTACGCACCAGGTCCGGATGCTCCTTCACGGCCTCCGAGAAACTGCAGAAGATGATGCCCTTTTCGGCCAGGGTTTTCCGGAAGGTGGTAGTAACGGAAACAGAGTCAAATACGGCATCCACCGCCACCACCCCGGCCAATACGTCCCGCTCCTGCAGGGGGATACCCAGCTTGTCGAACGTTTCGGCCAGCTTGGGGTCTATCTCCTTGGGACGGTCCTTGTCCTTCTTGGGGGCCGCAAAATAGATAATGTCCTGAAAATCAATTTCCGGCATATCCAGATGGGCCCAGGTGGGCATGGGCATGGCCTGCCACTTGCGGAAGGCGTCCAGCCGGAACTCCAGGAGCCACTCCGGCTCCTCCTTCCGGGCCGATATCAGGCGCACGATCTCCTCGTTCAACCCCTTGGGGATGAACTCCTGCTCCACATCCGTCACAAAGCCTTCCTTGTACTCGAGGGAAGTGAATTCCTGTATGATCTTGTTACTGTCCTGCATTCTGTTCAGATTGAGGGAAAGTAGGGTCGAAATAAAGATCTGTCCGGACTACCGGCAGTTCCATGGATGCAGCCTGCGTACGGCTGCGCACAGCCAGGAAGCCCAGGCCGCCATTCACATTGGAAGGGATGGTAGTAGGCTCCACAATAACCTGCGAAGTATAGCCGAAATTCTCCAGGTTGTTAAGCGCGCTCATATAATCGTATTCCTCCCGGGAGATGCACTCCAGCCAGGGAACCAGGGTGGTGGTGGTAAGGAAATACACAGGGATGAATTCCCCGTCCCAGTCAAGCAGGGCGGAGGAAAGCAATTCTGCCGGAACGGACAGCCGGAGGGTGTATTCCTGGTCCCGGAACATCTGGTCCGAGAACACCAGGAAGGTCTTGCCCAGGTCAAAAATGGACATTCCGGCCGTGGCTCCGCCCAAGACAGGGTCGCTGCTGCCGCTCATGGACAGATTCTCGTAATAGAGCTTCTCCCGCGTCTCTCCCTTGGCGTCTACCAGGGTAACCTGCTTATAGGCCAGGACTCCCACCTGATAAAAATTATCGCCCGGAAGGTCCTTGAAGGAAATCTTTACGTGAAAGACCTCTTCCGTATATTCGAAATCGCCGGCCATCTCCTGCTCCAGGGTCCGGAGCGTATCTACGGCCGATATGGACGGGGGCGGCAACACATCGGCCTGCGCCCAGGCTTCCCAGGAGCCCTTTTTGGCCGATACTTTCACCTGGCTGCCCACAGGGAAACCACCCAGGAAACTATAGGCAGCCGCATTCGGCGACTTATTGGGAATATCCTCCGCCTCCACTTCCCTGGCCGTAGCCAGCGGCTTTCCGTCCACGTATACCGTAACTTCTGCCCCGTGGACCGGCTTCAGCGAAACCTGCGAACTCTCGCTCAGGTAAATGAGCTGTTCTCCCTCCCGGGACTCCAGCTGCGCATTCATCACCAGCTTCGGCTCCACCTCGCCAAAATCTACCGGCACCTTGTTCATACACGCTCCCGCAACCAGCGTAAGAGCCACCATATAAAGCAGTTTCTTCATAGCGCGTCAGAATTTATAGGTGATACTTACGGAAGGCATGATGGGCAGGATGGTCACCTTCTGCATCACAGGCTGGGTGTAATAGGTGCCGTCCTCGGCCCGTGCCGATTCATAATCCACGTACACCAGGTTGGGGTTCATGTTGTTGTACAGGTTGTACACACTCACATTGAAGTCCCAGTGGGTACCGGCCTTGAAGATAAAGCCCACGTTAAGCCGATGGCTGGGCGGCAGGCGGTAATTGTTCCGCTCGTCCACATAATCGGCCACGCAGGGCTCCCCGTCCGGGGCCAGCACCACGGTCCGGCGGAGCGGGATGGTGGTTGTGTTTCCGCTGGAAAAGATCCAGGCCACATTCATCTCCACGTGTTTACTCAGCTGATAGCTAAGGTTGATGTTGAAGTTGTGCCGGCGGTCGTACTTGTAGGGGAAAGGCCTTCCCAGGTTGATGGAGCCGTCGGGGAAAACCCGTTCACTCTTGGCCAGCGTATAAGCCACCCAGCCGGTGAGCCGGCCGGTAGTCTTCTGCACAAACAGTTCCATGCCATAAGCCTTGCCCTGTCCCATTTCCACCTTGTCTTCCCAGCCCATGCTATTGCCCAGGACCACCGTGCCGTCCTTGTACTCCAGCAGGTTGTCAATGTGCTTCCAATAGCCTTCCAGCGAGAATTCCCAGCCCGGAAGGCCGTCGAAATAGATACCGGCCGATACCTGGTCGGAGGTGACAGGCTTGATGTTCTTGGTGATGGGCACCCACAGGTCCAGCGGCAGCGAAACCGAGAAGGAACTGAGCAGGTGCACGTACTGCGCCATCCGCGCATAACCCGTCTTGAAGGACAGGCCGTTATCCAGCGAATACTTGGCCGACAGGCGCGGCTGCAAGTTGAAATACGGCTTCCCGTCGGCAAAGAACAGCGAGGCGTACAGACCCGGATTCAGGGTGAAGTGGCTGCCCAGGGAGAAGTCGTCCTCGGCATACAGGGCTATGTCGTGGCCCTGGTACGATTCGTAAGGACTCCGGTAATTCAGGCCTTCCCCGTTGGTGGTTTTGTTGATGCTTTCGCTCATTACGGCGGTGAGGGTTTCCGGGACAAAGGTGTGGTAGGTGTACTCCGCGCCGAACTTTACCAGGTGGGCGGGGGTGGGCACATAGTCGAAGTCTATCTTGCCGCTCCAGTCCCGGATGCCGGAGTTGTAGTCCACGTCAAACTGTACGCTCTCGTTCCGCTGCTCCTGCCGCAGGCCCATATGCATGAGCATCTTGTACTGGTTGTACGCCACGGTGGTGTTGGAGAAAAGGCGGTTGGAGAAAATGTGGTTCCAGCGCAGCGACACCACATTGTTGCCCCAGCCGATGCCCATGTCCGTGCGGAAGAAGAAATTGCTGGGCACTTCAAAGTCGTCCAGCTCGGCCAGGATGGGGCTGGAGCCGTCTTCCTCGAACTGGATGCCCATATTGTCCTTGCCGCTGTAGGCCGCCAGGAAGAAGCGGTCCTTGTCGGACAGGCGCCAGGTGAGCTTGCCGGAAAGGTCGTAGAAATAGTAGTTGGCATAGCGTCCCTTACCCATGACGGCCTTGATGATGGGGGTATAGAACAGCGTATGCAGGCCGCGGCCGCTGATGGAATAGCTCAGGCGGTCCTTGAGGATGGGCCCCTCCAGATGGAGCTTTTCCGTGAGCACGCCCACGCCCACGCTACCGTGGGTCTCCTTCATGTTGCCGTCGTTGGTGCGGATGTCCACGATGGACGACACCCGGCCGCCATAACGTGCAGGGAAGGAGCCCTTGTACAGGGTAACCTTTTTCACCGCCTCCGTCTGGAAAACGGACAGGATGCCCAGCATGTGGTCCACGTTGTAGATGGGTACGCCGTCCAGCAGGACCAGGTTTTCATCGGCCCCGCCGCCACGGACGTAAAGTCCTGTGAATCCTTCATTTCCGCCCTGTACACCCGGCATCAGCTGGATGGCTTTCAGGACATCGGCCTCGCCGAAGAGCACCGGCGTGTTCTTGATCTGGTTAAGCGGGATGTCAATGGCGCCCAGGTAGGTGGACTGGATGCCGGCGTCCTTCTGCGCCACCACCACCGCCTCTTCCAGGGAGGCCGATGGCGAAAGGATGATGTTGATGGTGGTATCCCGCTGGAGGTTCAGCTCCACCGTCTCACTGGAATAGCCCACATAGCTGTACTGCAGGGTGCTTGGGCCTTTGGGGATGGTGAGCGTATAATAACCGTACACGTTGGTGACGGCGCCGGTGGGGGTTTTGGCCCCGTTGGAGAGCAGCACGCCGGCGCCCAGGAGGGTTTCCCCGCTCTCGGCGTCCGTGATGTATCCGCTTACGGTGGCCGTGCCCCGCTGCGCGAAAGCGGACGGAACGGCCAGGGCCAATAAGATAAATATTACTACTAACTTCTTCACTGTCAATCGTTAAAATCGGCCAGCACGATGGCGGCCATGGCTTCTACTATCACGGGGGTCCGGAGGGCGAAGCACACGTCGTGCCGCCCGGGGATGCCCGCCTTGGCAATGCTGGCGGTGGGTTTGAACGCCACGCGGAACACCAGCGGATTGCCGTTGGTGATGCCTCCGTTCGCTCCGCCGGCGTGGTTGGTAACGGGAATGCCGTCTTCTCCAAAGGCGTCGTTGTGCTCCGAACCCTTCATCCGGGCCGATGCAAAACCGTCGCCGAATTCAATGCCCCGCACGCCCGGGATGGCAAAGATGGCATGGGCCAGACGGGATTCCACGCTGTCCCAGAAGGGTTCGCCCAGCCCGGCGGGAACCCCGCTCACCCGGCATTCCACTACGGCACCCAAAGAGTCTCCATCGGAGCGGGTCTGTTCTATCAGGGCCGGCCATCCTTCCCGGCGGACGGTGCCGCCGATCTCCAGAATCTCCGCCTCATAATGCCAGGGGGCCATTTTCTTGGCGACGACGCCGGCAGCCACTATGCCCACGGTAAGGCGTCCGGAGAAGTGTCCGCCGCCCCGCGGATCGTTGAAACCGCAGTATTTGACCTTGGCTGTCTGGTCGGCATGGCCCGGACGGGGGTTGTCCTTCAGCGCAGCGTAATCCTGGCTACGGGTATTCCCGTTTTTGAACAGGATGGTAATGGGAGCACCGGTGGTGTGGCCTTCAAAAACGCCGGAAATGATTTCCGGCTCGTCGGCCTCCACGCGCGGGGTAGTGCCGGGAGCGCCGGCCCTGCGGCGGTCCAGATCGGCCTGGAAATCTTCCCCGCACAGGGGCAGGCCGGGTTTCACGCCGTCCAGCACCACCCCGATGCGTTCGCCGTGGGATTCGCCGAAGATACTCACTCTGAATTTGTTGCCAAATGAATTCATAGCTGGTTGAACAGTTCGTTAAACGTGGGGAAGGATTTGGCCACACAGCTGGTGTCGTCTATTTCCACCGGGCTTTCCGCACCCAGGGAGGCCACCTTGAGGGCCATTACCATGCGATGGTCTCCGTAAGAAGGGAACTTTCCGCCCTTCAGGAGCTTACCCGTGAGGATCCGCTGCGTGAGGCCCATGCCCGTGACGGTCATTTCGTCTTCCACTATCTGCACCGGGACACCCATCTGGGTGAGCATTTTCTCAATGGCCGCCGCACGGTCCGTTTCCTTATGCTGGAGCCGTTCCACGCCCAGGATATGGCTTTCGCCGGGGCAGAAGGCCGCCAGCACCGCCACCATGGGGAAGAGGTCCGGACAGTTGTTCAGGTCCGTGGAGAAAGCGTTCAGGGGTGCGCGCTGCACCCGGATGGGACCATTGGAGGGGGTGTTTCCTTCCAACTGGGACATGCTGGCACCGGCATCCATCAGGAGGTCCATGATGGAAATGTCGGCCTGAAGGCTCTGGGTATCCAGTCCTTCCACCTCCACCTGGCCGAAGATGGCCCCGGCGGTGAGGAAGGGGGCGGCGCCGGACCAGTCGGCCTCGATGGCAAAATCGGCCGCCCTATAGCGCTGGTCGCCTTTTATCTTGAAATTGAGAGCCGTGCAGAGGCCCCAGTCCTGGGTTTCCAGGAATTCCTCCCCGCCTTCCATCTCCGAAGCCATCTTTATGCCGAACTTTTTGAGCACGTCCATGGTGATGAACAGATAGGGAATGCTCTTAGGCTCATGCACATACAGGGTGGACTTGCCTTCCGCGAGGGGCAGGGCGGCCAACAGGCCGGAGATGAGTTGGGACCCTCCCTTGCCGGAAATATCGGCCCTTCCGGGGATTAGGGGCCCCGAAACGGTCATTGGAAGGTAACAGTCTGATTTTCTTGCGTCTAAAACAACTTTGTTACCCGCCTGTTCATAACCTTGATTTTTTGTAACATTGTTGTTACTTTCCGGGTAGAGGCGGACGCCGAAAGCGGCCATGATGTCGTGAGCATCGGCCAGAGGGCGTTTCAAGAGGGTTTTTTCTCCCGTCACGCGCACGGGACCGTCCGGCAGCACGGCCATGAGCGGTACCATCAGGCGGGTAAGGAAGCCGGACTCGCCGGTATGGAGTTCTTTCAAGCCTTTGCAGACGCCGGGCTCCGCGCCTATTCCATTGATTGTGAGAAGGTTCCCATCAAGCTGTACACTTGCGCCCAAGGCACGGGCCACGGCCAGGGCACTCTCGTTGTCCCCGCAGGGGGTATAGCCGCTAAGATGGGAAGTTCCGCTGGAGAGGGCGGCGGCCACGATGGCACGCTGGGCGAAACTCTTGGAGGAAGGCATCGGGAGGGTGCAACCAGGCAGGAAGCGGAAGCCACCGTATACGGCTTCCTTCATTTGGGCGGTGGTCCACTGACCCGGAGCTGTTGCCTCCTCTTCCGTGAGGCAGGTATAGGTGAAGGGGGCTCCCTGCCGAAGGGCTTCCAAGCGGGACTCCCGGCCCTCTTCCCCCATACAGAAAGCTACCAGGGTGCCGGGCGCAGCATCCTTGTAGAGCTCCATCACCCGGGCCGGATCGGCCTTGGAGGTGGCTGTGGTAACGATTTTTATCACTTCTCCGCCAAACTGGCGGGCACGCTCCAGGATGCTTTTCAGCACGGCCGGCGGCGGGGTTTCCGTAAAGTTGTGATACGAGCGGATGAGCACCGTGCCATACTCCCGGCAGGCCTCCCGGATGCGACGGCCGATGGCAGCAGGCGCCTCCATTTCCAGGTCGGCATATTTGGCACCGGCCTTGATGGCCCGCTCCAGCAGTTCCGGCGCCTGGGATTCTTCGGCCAGGCGGCAGGTGGCTATGAGCGGAACGTCTGAGCTGGAAAACAGCAGGTCTATCTCTTCCTCCTCCAGGGCGCAGCGGTCCAGGCGGATTTCGGCCATCTCCAGGGTGCCGCCCTCCAGGATATCCAGGATTTCCTGCAGTTCCTTATGCTGTATGCTGGTGCAGATCATAGGCTTACCTCTTTCATAATCACCTCTCCGGGCCGGCGGAGCAGGATAAATTTCACTTTTCCGCCCGCGGCTTTCTTGTCCTTGGCCATGGCCGCCTTAAGCATATCCAGGGGATAGGGGCATTCCGTGGGGAGGCCGACGGCGTTGAAATCGGCCTTCAGGCGCGCTGCAAGGCCATTTGACAGGCCTTCCCTGTCGCTCATTTCCGCCGCCAGGATTATGCCGATGGCCACCGCTTCGCCGTGGTTGATGTCCTCCCCGCGCAGCCGGGCTTCGTGTTCGATGGCGTGGCCGAAGGTATGGCCCAGATTCAGTTTGGCACGTTCCCCCTGCTCGAACGGGTCCCGCTGCACCACGCCGGCCTTGATTTCGGCGGCCCGGAGCAGCAGTTCCTGCAGTTCCCCGGACTGTCCGTCCACGTTTTGGGCGTTATTCGTGGACAGAAGGCGGACGGCGGCGGCGTATGCATCGGCATCGGCCAGGAGGAAGGTCTTGAGCATTTCGGCCACCCCGCAGCGGAATTCCCGGGGCGGAAGGGTCTTCAGAGGCTGGGCGCAAAGGAAGGTGAACACGGGCTGGGTGATGGTGCCCAGCATATTTTTATAGCCATCCAGGTTCACGCCGTTTTTCCCGCCGATGGCCGCGTCCACCTGCGAGAGCAGCGTGGTGGGCACGTTGGCATAGCGGATTCCGCGCTTGTAGATGCTGGCAGCGAACCCGGCCAGGTCGGTGGTGATGCCGCCGCCGATGGCTACCACAAGCGCCTTGCGGGATGCCCCGGCCTCCAGGAGCTGCCGGGTAACGGACAGCACCGCATCCATGCACTTAAGCTCTTCCGAGGTCTCTATGCCGATGCAGGCCTTCAAGGAACCCCTGGCGCTTTCGGCTATCTCATCTGCCACCCAGGCCACGTTCCGGTCGTACACAAGGTATACTTCCGGCTCCCCTGAGAGCAGCGGGGCCAGATCCTTCAGGCTGCTTCCGCCCAGGATCCGGCTGCATTGCCGCTGAACCACTTCTATGCTCAGTTCCTTAGTCATAGCGCAAAAACGTCATAGAATACAAAGATAACTGAAAAATTTGGCAATTCGCGGTTTTTGCTTTACATTTGCAGTCCCACAGGCCCGGATGGCGGAATTGGTAGACGCGCTGGACTCAAAATCCTGTGATAGCAATATCGTGCGGGTTCGATTCCCGCTCTGGGCACGAAACCGGAATCTCCAGCTGGAGATTCCGGTTTTTTCTTACCTTGTTATCAAGGATTATGCTTATCTTTGAAAGTCTGTAGGAAGAACTCTTATGAAAACAACTTTCAAACACTTAATGATGATGGGTATTGCCACCCTTACCCTGGCCTGCGCTCCCAAGGAGCCGGTAAAATACCTGGCCCTCTCCTTTGACGACGGCCCCAACCTCACCACCGAGTCCAGGATGCTGGACCTCCTGGCCAAGCACAAGGTGCCCGCCACCTTTTTTGTCATCGGCAACAACATCAACGAGCAGACCGCCGAAAATATGAAGCGGGCCGTAAAGCAGGGCTGCGAGATTGGCAACCACTCCCTCACCCATTCCATGATGGCCCTCATGGACGAGCAGCAGGTGAAGGACGAGATTGAAGCCACTTCCGCCCTCATAGAGAAGATTGTGGGCGAACGGCCCAAATTCTTCCGTCCTCCGTACATCAACGTAAAGCCGGAGATGTACGACTGGATTGACCTCACCTTCATCTGCGGAAAAGGCTGCCAGGACTGGGAGGCCGAAGTGGGCAAGGAAGCACGCCTGGAAGGAATCCTTTCCAGCGCCGAACCCGGAGCCATCTACCTCCTGCACGACTTTGAGGGCAACGACGCCACCGTGGAGGCCCTGGACGAGGCCATCCCGCTGCTTAAGAAACAGGGTTACACCTTTGTAACCGTGGGGGAACTGTTCAAGAAACTGAACTGCACGCCCGACGGCCACACCCTGTACAACGTGGTGCCCGTCAATACTGCTCAGTAAGGGTACTGCCTCTAAATCAATTCTTTATCGGCTGGGAAGGGCATGGCCGGAAGTCTTCAGGGCCTCCTTGTCCAGTTCTTCGCCACATAGCACCTGTTTGCCGTTGATGAACACGCGGCGGATTCCGAAGGACTTGGTCTGGTCCGGCGTGGCGTCCTTCATCTCGGCCTCGTCGAAGACGGTGAGGTCGGCATAATAGCCCGGCTTCACGTATCCGCGCTCCGGGATGGAGAAGCGGTCGGCCACCCCGCCCGTCATCTTGCGGATGGTGCGGGGCATGGTGTCGCCTTTGCCCAGCAGGGAATAATGGATGAACTTGGGGAAGCAGTCGTAGATGGCGGGGTTCTGGATGCCGTTTTCCTCCACCCAGGCGTCCGTCATATAAAGCACGTTGTCTCGTTTGGACTGCCATTCGATGATTTCCTGCGTGGTGTAAGACCCCATGTTGGCGCGGCCCTTGAAATCCGACATCTCGCAGAGCTTCATATAGGTTGCATAGCCGGACTTGTGCCATTCCCGGGCTATCTGGCGCACATTCTTGCCTTCGTATTCCTCCAGGCCGGGACCCAGATAGGCAATCTGGATGTCCTTCCAGCCGAAGCCCAGCATCTTGAGGATCATGCCGTTACAGACGGTGAAAAGGCGCAGCTTGTTCTTGGGTTTGAGGCGCTCCTCAGGCGGCAATTCCATGAACCAGCTGGGCAGGAACACCGTCATCACGGAGACGCCCAGCAGCTCGTTGTAGATATCGAACCAGGCGTCTACGCCCTCCTTGCGAAGGTCGTCAATCATCCGGTGCAGTTCATCTTTGCTCTTGAAGGTGCTGGTGCCCACAAAAATAGCGTGCGAGTACTGCAGTTTGAGGTGGGTACCCTTGGCCATCTCCACCAGTTCGTCCATGGCGCGGAGGTTGTGGGGCCGGCCGAAGAGGGGCTGGTAATCCATGGTAAGGGCCGATAAAGCCCGAGCGTGGACCGTCAGCGGACGGTCGTACTTTTCGGCCAGCAGGGCCACGTCGCGGGTTTCGGCCACATCGGCAAAGCGGCCGGGGAGGTACATCATGCCCAGGGAGAGGCCGCAGGCGCCTTCCTTGAGGCTCTGTTCCAGGGCGGCGAGCATCCGTTTCCTTTCCTCTTCCGTGAGCGCCCGGCTCTCGTAGCCGGTAACGCTGGCGCGGGCCGTGCAGTGACCCGCCAGGACGGCCATGTTGCAGGGATTCTTCCGGTCCACGGCCTCAAAGAAACTCTTGGCCGAAGGGTACACACCCGTGGTGTCCCCGTGATAGCCGAACAGGCCGGCGCCCACCTTGTCCAGGTGGGGCGTATCGGGCTCAAAGCCGATGGCCGAACAGCCGCAGTTGCCGGTAATGAAGGAGGTAATACCCTGACGGATAAAAGGTTCCAGATACTTGAGCGGTTCTTTCTTGATGGCAAACCAGTCGTTGTGGGAATGGGCGTCAAAGAAGCCGGAGGAGATGCTAAGGCCTTCCAGGTCTATGGTCTCATCGGCCTTTTCTTCCAGGCAGGGACCTACGGCGACAATCTTTTCATCCTCTACCAGGATGTCTCCAAAGACGGGTTCACTTCCCGTTCCGTCGTAGATCTTTCCGTTTTTTAGTAAAGTGCGCATATCAATAAGTGGATTTGATTCGTGAAGCGGTGAGGGTGATGTCGCGCGTGGCGGGAACCGGCGCAGGATTGCCCTGGAAACGGCGGGGCTGCGGGGCTACTATCGTGATTGTCAGTTCGTTCCTATCGGCCGAGAAATTGAAACGGAAACGCTCCTGGCAGCCATTGTTGAACAGGGACAGGTAGTACGCGCCCAATTCATCGGCCCCAGTCCAGGTGCACCAGCCGGCGGTGGTCATGGGCGTTGTGTTCATGCTGTTGGCATAGACCGTTCCGCCAAACAGCAGCGTCCGGTCCGTGCTGCCCATCTTCCAGCTGTCCAGGCCGAAGGGAATGTTGTGGATGGCCTCGCCCGTCTCCAGCGTGAGGTACATGTTGCCCTCTGCGTCAAAGCGGAAGGCGATACCCGTGAGACCGTAGCTGTTCTGGTGCATGCGGTAGCGCAGGGTGCGCGAACGCTCGCCAGGCTGGGCCGATGCCTCCGGGAAGGGATGCTTCAACTCATATCCGCCGATGGCAGCCTGCAGGTCAAAGTTCTTATTGGGCTTGAGCTTCTTGTCGCTCATTCCATCCAATAAATTGTATATCAGTTGGTTGAATCCCGCCTCGTCTCCAATCTGACCATTGGAGGCAACCACCAGGTCATACTCCGGAATCACCATAATCAGCTGGTTCTGGCCGCCGATGGCCCGGTACGAATTGTGCCGTCCCATCCAGGTCTGGTAGCCGTAACCCTTGCCGCTGTCGTCCTTCTCGTTCTCCTCGTCGGAGAGCTCCGGACGCTGGAAGATATGCGGAGTGGTCATGGCCTTGACCCATTCCCGGTTAAGCAGCTGCTTTCCCTTCCACACGCCGCCGTTCTTGAGGAAAATGCCGAATTTGGCCAGGTCCGAAGTCTTGCTGTGCATGCCGCCGTTACCCATATTGCGGCCGTCCAGGTCCATTTCCCAAACCACGTCTTTGATGCCCAGCGGGTCCAGCAGCCGCGGCTTCAGGTATTCATAAAGCGTAATCCCTGTCACCCGCGTGATAATCTGCGATAGCATGTGAGAGCAGGTAATGTTATAGGCGAAGGAAGTGCCCGGTTCGTGGGCATAGTCCATGGCCAGGAAAGAGCGCACCTGGTCGTCCCCGGAGCCAGGATACTGCGTGCGGGCATGTCCGGCCGACATGGTAAGGAGGTGCTCCACAGTGAGCCGCTCCAGCTCCGGCGCCGTCTTTTCCGGCATTAGGTCCGGGAAGAAGTCCTTTACCTTGTCGCTTACCTTAAGCAGGCCTTCCTGCACGGCAAAGCCGATGGCCGCACCGGTGAAGGTTTTGGTGGCGGAATACATGGCGTGCGGATACTGCGGGCCGTAGGGCGCCCACCAGTGCTCGGCCACCACTTTATCGTGCCGAAGGAGCATGAGCCCGTGCACCTCGTATCCACCCTCCTCCAAGGCCTTGAACCAATCGGCAATGGCCTCTGAGCGAATTCCTTCCGCCTCCGGCGTACTGCGCTCCAAGCCATCGTCATAAACCTGTGCGGCCAGGCCGATGGAAACCGTGGCGGCAGTAAAGAGAAGAAGGATCTTTTTCATATTACAGGCGGAAAAGCATGGGGGCGAACTGGTGCAGGGAACGGCGCCAGGTGAGCCACTCGTGGCCGGTGCCGGGGGATTCGTAATACACGTGCTTCACGCCCAGGCTGTCCAGAGCGCAGTGCAGGTCGTAAATGCCCTGGTACATGCCGGCCGGCTCATCGGTGCCGATACTGATGTACAGCAGGTGATACTGGTCGTTGTACGAAGTGGGGTACATTTCCGCATCCCTGCGGTCACCGGGGCCGCGTCCGGAGCCGCTGAAACCGCCAATCCAGCCGAAGAGCTCCGGATGGTCCAGGCCGATGGTATAGGCCTGGAAACCGCCCAGGGAAAGGCCGCAGATGGCGCGGTGGTCCCGGTCCGTGAGTGTGCGGTAGAGCGCATCGATGGTGGGCACGGTCTCTTCCACCATCACCTTCTCGAAGGCGTCGAAGTTGAAGAGGTTGAATCGGCCGCCTTGCTCTTCACCGGCAAGGGTGGCCACGGCGTGCTCGCAGACGATGATCATGGGTTCGCATTCGCCCGCGGCAATAAGGTTGTCCATTATGTCGCGCATCTTGCCCTGGACGGCCCAGCCGGTCTCATCCTCGCCGGCTCCGTGATGGAGGTAAAGCACCGGGAAGCGGCGCTCCGGTTCCGTCTTGTACTGGGGCGGCAGATAGATGTAATAAGGGCGGTCTGCGCCGGTTAGTTCGGAATGGTATTTCTCTATCCGTACCTCTCCGTGCGGGACTTTCTTTTCCAGGTAATAGTCCACGCCGGCCTCCGGGATTTCAATGCCGCTGCCCCAGTAGAAAGAGCCGAAGAATTGCTCCGTGTTGGGGTCCGGTACCCGCTTTCCGTCCACGTTGAGCATGTAATAGTGGAAACCGGGCACCTGGGGCTCCGAAACGACCTCCCAGATACCGTCCTCTCCCTTCACCATATCGTAATTCTTGCCGCCTACGTTCACGGAAACGGACTGGGCGTCCGGCATGTCTACCCGGAAAACTACGCTGAGATCCGGGTTCACCATGGGATAGTCGTGCCCCGGAAGATTGGTGGTGGCGGGGGTGGGTTTGGTAAGGACACCCACCTGGGTGTTTCCTGCGCAAGAAGCCAGCAGGAGAGCCGCCGAAAGGATAGAAAGGATTCTGTTCATAGTAAAATGCGATTAGGACTTGTGAAGATAGTCAATTCTAATTAAAAAGGCAAATTTGGGAATGGCCGGAAAAAGTTGTAGATTTGAGGAGTAAAGCCGAAAACCATAAAACCTACCCATACCATGAAAACGAGATTCCTCCTTTGCGCCGTAGCTCTGACGCTATTGGCCGTCGGGTGCAAGCACTACGACTATCCTTTCCAGAATCCCAGGCTCTCTCTGGACAAGCGGGTGGACAACCTTATGTCCCTGCTCACTCCGGAAGAGAAAATCGGCCTCATGATGAACGGCTCCATTTCCGTGGACCGGCTGGGCATCCCCGCCTACAACTGGTGGAACGAGGCCTGCCACGGCATCTGCTACGACGACGTAACCGTCTTCCCGCAGGTGATCGCCCTGGGCGCCACCTTCGACGCGCCCCAGCAGTATGAGATTTACACCGCCGTCTCGGACGAGGCGCGGGCCGTCTGGAACACCACGGACCACAACAAGATGGGCGTTACGGAACCCAACGGCAACATCTGGCACAACGGCCTCACCTTCTGGTGCCCCAACGTGAACATCTTCCGTGACCCCCGCTGGGGACGCGGCCAGGAGACCCCGGGCGAGGACCCGTTCCTGAACGCGGTCATGGGCACCCAGACCGTGCTGGCCATGCAGGGGACGGACAAGAATTATTTCAAGCTGCACTCCTGCGCCAAGCATTTTGCCGTGCACAGCGGCCCGGAGGCCGACCGTCACCGCTTTGACGTCACCGTCTCCATGCGGGACCTCTGGGAGACCTACCTCCCCGCCTTCCGTAAGATTGTGAAGGACGGCCACGTGCAGGAAGTGATGTGCGCCTACCAGCGCTATGAGGGGGATCCCTGCTGCGGCAGCGACAGGCTCCTCACGGACATCCTCCGCAACAAATGGGGTTTCGACGGCCTGGTAATGTCGGACTGCGGCGCCATCGGCGACTTCTATAACACCCGCCAGCACGGAACGCATCCGGACGCCGCCAGCGCATCGGCCGATGCCGTCCTTTCCGGCACGGACGTGGAATGCGGCACCAGCTTCAAAGCCCTCACCGAAGCCATTGAAAAGGGCCTCATCACCGAAGCCCAGATTGACGTGAACCTGCGCCGCATCCTGGAAGCCCGCTTCAAGCTGGGCATGTTCGACCCTGCCGAAAAACTCCCCTGGGCCAAACTGGGAGAGGAGCAGCTGAGCAGCGCCGCCCACACCGCCCTGGCCGCCAAGGCCGCCCGGGAAGCCATCGTGCTGCTGAAGAACCAGGACAACGTGCTGCCGCTCCGCAAGGACGGTATCACCATAGCCGTGGTGGGTCCCAATGCCGATGACGCCCGCGTGATCCTGGGCAACTACAACGGCTATCCCACCGCCGCCAACACCAAGACCATCCTGGGTGCCATCCGCGACGCCGCCCCCGGCGCCAAGATCATTTACGAGCGCGCCTGCGACCTGGTGGAACCCGCCATCACCACCCATTACATCGGCCGGATAAACGGTGGCAAGGGCCTGCACGCTGAATACTTCAACGACACGGAATTCGGCGGCGGCGTGGTGGCTTCCGTGGATTACGACCAGCCGCTTACGCTCAACACCACCTCCCCGGCCCTGGCCCACGAAGACTGCGCCTGGACGGAAGGGCTTAACCTCACCGGCTTCAGCGCCCGTTACAACGGATCCTTCACGGCCGACTACACTGGAGATATGGTTTATGCCCTGCGCGCCAGCGCCCTTTACAAGCTGGTGGTGAACGGTGAAACCATCTCCGAACGGAAAGAGATGCCCGCCGGCCGTTTCGGCGGCTTCGGCGGTTTTGGCCGCGGCATGGCCCCCACCACCTTCCCCGTGGAAAAGGGAAAGAGTTACGATATACAGATTGAGCTTTCCCAGCCGGAAGCCCGCTCGGCCTCCTTCTCCTTCGACCTGTACAGCCGCCTGCCCGTGGATCTGGAAGGCGTGGCCACCCGCGTCAAGGATGCCGATGTGATTGTGATGGTGAGCGGTATCTCCTCCAACGAGGAAGGGGAAGGCCACGACCGCACCTATATCGAGCTTCCGGAAATCCAGCAGCAGCTGCTTGCCGCCATGGACGCTACCGGCAAGCCGGTGGTGCTGGTTAACGTTTCCGGCTCCGCCATCGCCTTCGGCGGCGTGGAAGACAAGTACGACGCCCTGGTACAGGCATGGTATGGCGGTCAGGCCTGCGGCCTGGCCGTGGCCGATGTCCTGTTCGGCGACTACAACCCCGCCGGACGCCTGCCGGTCACCTTCTATGCCTCCACGGAGCAGCTTCCGGACTTCAACAACTACTCCATGGAGAACCGGACCTACCGCTACTTCAAGGGTGAGCCGCTCTATCCGTTCGGCTACGGTCTCAGCTACACCAGCTTCAGCTACGGAGACGCCCAGGTGAGCGGAAAGCCCGCCGCCATGAAACTCACCGTTCCTGTTACCAATACCGGTTCCCGCGACGGAGATGAGGTGGTGCAGGTGTACGTGAAGGCCCTGGACGACCCGGGTGCTCCCATCAAGTCCCTCAAGGGCTTCGCCCGTGTGAACATTCCCGCCGGCCAGACCGCCCAGGTGAGCGTACAGCTGGGCAGCGAGGCCTTCGAATTCTACGATGAGGCCATTGACGAACTCTCCATCAAACCCGGACGCTATCAGCTCCTCTACGGCGGTTCCTCCAAGGACTCCGACCTCAAATCCATTGAAGTGACCATTTAATCCACCGCAATATGAAACGTCTTTTCCTGTTTGCATCGGCCCTGCTGGCAAGCCTTACGCTGGCGGCCCAAAACCCTTACCTGCCCCTGTGGGAGCACGTTCCCGACGGAGAGCCGCGCGTGTTTGAAGACCCGGACAATCCCGGAAAGTTCCGTGCCTATATCATCGGCTCGCACGACGTAACCTATACCGCCTACTGCGGCGCCGATATCCGTATGTGGTCGGCCCCGGTGGAAGACCTGAGCCAGTGGCGGGACGAAGGCCCCATCTTCACCTGGTTCGTAGATGGCCAGTGGGACGTGATGTATGCTCCGGACCTGGTGGAAGTGAAGGACCGGGATACGGGCAAGAAGACTTACTATCTGTATCCGCACTCCCGCGGGCGCGGACGCATTGCCATGGTGTGCAAGAGCGACAGGCCCAATGGCCCCTTCGTGCCCATCAATGCCACGGAGGACGGCCGCGGCTGCCTGCCCGGCTCCGTCATCGACTTTGACCCTTCCGTGTTCATCGAGCCCGTCACCAACAAGAAGGACCCGGACTACAAGATTGGCTTCCGGGCATACGCATTCTATGGCTTCCAGCACTCTACGGCCATTGAACTGGACCAGAACACCATGTATTCCATCCGCCCCGGCACCCAGGTGCACGACTACTTCCTCCCGGCCAGCTCCCGCTACGGAGAGGTGCGGGACCCGGAGGGGACGGAGTATCCTTCCCTGTACAAGGGCCAGAATCCCGGCGAATTCAACTTCTTTGAAGCCTCCAGCATCCGCCAGGTGGGCAACAAGTACGTAATGGTGTTCTCCGGCTACAGCGGCCCGGACTACGGCCTGGAATCTACCAATTCGGCCCTGCGCTATGCCTACGGAGATACTCCGCTGGGTCCCTGGCGCTCCGGCGGCGTGCTGGTGGACTCCCGCGGCGTAGTGCCCAATGAGGACGGCAGCGCCCTCACCACTTCCAATTCGGCCCACAACACCCACGGTTCCCTGCAGGAGATCAACGGGCAGTGGTACGTATTCTACCATCGGCCTCCGCGCGGCTTCGGCAATGCCCGGCAGCCCATGGTGGCCCCGGTGAAGATTGAATGGGACAAGAAGAAGGTGGCCGACGGCGGACAGGTGCGCATCACCGCCTACGACCCCTATGCCGCCGATGAGAAGTGGGTGGCAGCCGCTGCCGACGGCAACGTTTACACCGGCGCAGAGGTAACCAGCGAGGGATTCCAGGTATTCGGCCTGCCGCCGTATGCCTATTATTCGGCCGGTTACGCCTGCTATCTGAGCGACCAGAACTGGATGCAGGACAACTTTGACGTGTGGAACAACAACATGGATGTGGCCGGTATCACCAACGGCGGTACTGTGGGCTTCAAGTACTTCGGCTTCGGCGGCCTGGCCCAGGGCCAGAAGGGCCTTAAGGCTTTTACTGGCACCCTCCCGGGCGACGGCACCCAGCTGGACCTGTACCTCACCCCCGGCGGCCACGGCGCCTTCAAGATCCACGTGATGCTGGACGGTCCGTACGCCAACAGCACCTGGAACGGTAAGGAAATTGCCGTGGTGGAGGTTCCGGACAGCCCGCGCGGCCAGATGCTGCACCTGCAGGTACCCGTTCCCGCCGTGGAAGGCCTTGAGGGCAAGCACGCCATCTTCCTGGTGGCCGATGGTGCCGATATCCCTCCGCGCCCGGTGAATCCCCGCTTTGCCAATATGCGTCCGCCGGTGCAGCTGCGCCCGGAGGGCCTGTTCGACCTGAACGGTATCGGCTTCTCCAAGCCCGGAACGCCCTGCGTAAAGCCGGATGTCCCCCAGCTGGAGTTCTATGCCGACGGCAAGAAGCTGGTAACGCCCACTACGCCCATCCGCTTCACCAACCTGAACGGCCTTTCGGACCAGATCCGCTACCAGGTCTACGGCCCGCTAAAGGACAATTCCAAGCTGGAAGTGAAGGCTTCCAACCCGGCCGTAAAGATTGAGGTAAGTCCCATCGTGGAAGGCCGCGCCACGGTGAAATGCACCTGGAACGGCCTGCAGAAGATCTTCTTAGTGAACTAGCGACTCGCTTTTGAAGAGTTTTGAATGGAAAATGGAAGGCGTTGAATGTAAACGCCGCTCTGTCAAGCATTTAACAAATTTTGCCTGGGCATTCTACCCAGGCATTTTATGTTAAAACGTTCTGTATCAGTCCCTTCTATTCTACGCCCTTAGTGCGTAGCGGCAATAGTGTTTTATAATCAAAGCGGCATGGCCCCTTTGCGGGAGCAGACGTAAGCGGCGGTGTCACTGGCCAGGCGCTGGGCATCGGCCAAAGAATCGCCGCGCAGGTAGGCCACCACGAAAGCGGCGGTGAAGGCATCGCCGGCACCCACGGTATCCACCACTTTACACTTACCGGCAGCCTGCGAAATCACCTCGGTGGCAGTAATCACTTCGCTGCCGGCAGCGCCTTTGGTGAGAATGACCAGTTGCAGCCTGTAACGCTTAATGAGTGCACGGCAGACGGCCGTATCGTCCCCTTCCAGGCCGAACAGATCGGCCACGATGCGGATTTCCTCATCGTTGATCTTGAGGATGTCGCAGCGGCGCAGGGACGCCTGCAGGACCGTTTTCCCATAGTAGTTCTGGCGCAGGTTGATGTCAAACACCTTCAGGCAATCGGCCGGAACGGCATCCAGGAACCAGGCGATGGTCTTCCGGGAAACCATGCTGCGCTGGGCCAGGGAGCCGAAACAGACGGCCCGGCACTCGGCGGCGATGGCGGCCAGTTCCTTTGAATAAGGAATGTTGTCCCAGGCCACGCCCTTTTTGATTTCGTACTGCGGAACCCCTTTTGCGTCCAGCGTAACCTGTACGGTGCCGGTGGGATGGTCCACCCGGTCCAGGTGATAGGGCAGGGCATGGGCCTCCAGGGTGTCTACGATTTCTTCGCCCAGGGCGTCATGGCCGATGGCGCTCACCGCCAGGGCCTCCATTCCCAGCCGCCTGGCGTGGTATGCGAAATTGGCCGGAGCGCCGCCCAGGGCCTTTCCGGAAGGGAGCATGTCCCAGAGGATTTCACCAATCCCCACTATAACTTTCTTACTCATGCCTTTTTAAGGAATTTTGCGGCCAGGTACACAAGATACGCTACGCCCACGCTGATAATGATGACAGAACCCGCCTGGGTGCCCATGGCGTCCGACAGCACGCCCATGAGCAGCGGGAAAACGGTTCCGCCGATAAGGCCCATGATCATGAGGCCGGACATCTCGTTGCCCCGCTCCGGCAGGTAGTAAAGCGCACGGGAGAAAACCATGGAGAAGATGTTGGAATTACCGAATCCCACCAGCGCGATGGCCACGTAAATGCCGATGAGGCTCTTGCACACAAACAGGCCGACCATGGCCAGCACCATGCAGGCGACACTCACCGCGAAAAACCTCTTCAGGGGGAACTTGGCCAGGATAAAGGAGCCGGACAGGCAGCCCAGCGTACGGAAAAGGAAGTAGATACTGGTGGCGATGCCGGCCTTCTCCAGCGGCAGGGCCAGCCGTTCCATGATAATCTTGGGGGCGCAGGTATTCACGCCCACGTCTATGCCCACATGCGCCACGATGCCCAGGAAAAGCAGCAGCACAGAACTGTCGCCCAAGAGTTTGAGGCACTGGATGAAACCGGAGGACCTGTCCTTGGGAATCTCCTCCTCAATCCGGGTGAACCACAGATAGGCCGTGGCGATGACCGCGAACGCCAGGAAAACGGGATACAGCAGGCGCCAGTTGCCAAAATGGAGAGAGGCCCAACTGGCGATAATGGGTGCGATAAAGGACGCGATGGCCTTGATGAACTGGCCGAAGGTGAGCGTGCTGGCGAACTTCTCGCCGCTCACGATGCAGGAGGCCAGCGGGTTCAGCGACACCTGCATGAGCGTATTGCCGATACCCAGCAGACAGAAGGACGCCAGCAGCACGGGATAGTTGTACGCAAACATGGGCAGGATCAGCGCCAGGGCCGTGACCGCCAGGCTAAGCAGAACGGTCTTCCGCTTGCCGATCCGGTTCATCAGCAGCCCCGTGGGCACGGACAGGAAGAAGAACCACAGGAATACCATGGACGGCAGGAAATTGGCCATGGTGTCGGAAAGGGCGAAATCGGCCTTTACATAATTGGTTGCGGTGCCCACCATGTCCACGAACCCCATCACGAAGAACGCGAACATCACCGGCACCAGCTTGGGCAGCTTGGATTGTTTGGATTCCATATTATCGGATTTGAGGGCGGACGGTGCCCAGCCAGTTTTCGTTTGTACGGGGTTTGGGCGATACTTCAGCCGTGTGGACTTTTACGTTCTGGCCTTCGATTACAATCCTGTCCAGGAAGGAATCCATCTCATTCCAGAACCATTTGAGCGGGAGGAGGGCCATTACGTGGTCGCCGCCCACATACTCGTTGAGCATGTAGGGAACATCCAAGGCATCCAGCTGTCGGCTGATGTATTTCGGTCCGAAACCATATCGGCCCCGGCCGGTCTCCACGTCATAGGTGACGGTAGGGTCCTCCGAACCGTGGAAAAAGCACATCGGGCAAGGTTTTTTGTCCCAGCGGAGCTCTGTATCATTCTCACCGGTAAGATAGACCGCACCGGCCATGGGGATTACACCGGCATAATTGAAGTCGGCGGGAAGGTTCTCCTTGGCCAACCTGTGGCCGGAGCAGATGTAATACTCGGCGTTCATGCTGTTGATGGCACCGGCGCTGCTGCCGCTGATAACGATCTTCTCCGGGTCGATATTATACTCATCGGCATGCTCGATAAGCCAGGAGGTGGCCGCATAGATATCCTCCACGCCAATATCGATCGAGTACTGGAAAGGGTTGTATCCCTCCGGAGGCGTAATGAGCGGTTTTCCGTCCCTGCCACGGGCCGATCCCAGCCGATAGTCGATGGCTACGCACACCCAGCCTTTTTCGCAGAGATGGTCGTACAAGGGGTTGCAAAGGGCATCTACCCTTGAGCCCATCATCCAGGCGCCGCCGAAAGCATAAATGAACGCAGGGCGCTTTACATCCTCTTGATTCCTGAACTGATAGATATCCATCAGGATGGGCTTTCCGTCGCGGACCACGAACTCCACGGTGGACCTGTCGGCTTTGGAATGGATCTCCACCTGCCCGAATGGCGGCATGCTCCTTCCGTTGAATTTGAAAATGGCCGCAGAGGTGGCTGAGAGCGTGATTACATCACCTTTCCTGGTCTGCTTGTAAGTACATTTCTTATAACTTCCGCCGATGAGTTCCGGCTGGGAGGCTTCGGCCGGGAGGGTTACGCTCACCTGTTTGCCGGAGGGGTTCAGCACCACCCGGCAGCGTTCGCCCTTCCATTCGCGCTCATACACCATGGGATAAGGCTGCTCCAGGCTGCTGACCAGTTTCCAGGAGGCATCGGCCCCCAGAGCGGGAACCTCCTTACGGAGTTCCAGAAGGCCGCGTACGTAATGCAGCAGGGAGTTAGGATCGGCCTCGGCCTTTTCTACAGTCATCCTGTTGGGGTCCGAATCCTGCGGGATGTAGATCTTTTCGATGGGGGCGGTGGAGAAACCGCCGTTGGCCGTCCCGTCCCAGAGCATAGGGATGCGGCAGCCGGCCCGGAAGCCGGAGCCGTCGGTGGAGGGGGCTGCCGGGTTCTGCTTAAGGCCGATTTCGTCGCCATAGTAGATGAACGGCACGCCCGGCATGGTGAGGAAGAAAGTCATGGCCACTTTGAGCTCTTCCGGCGTGGTGCGGCCTTCCGTGCAGTAGCGGTTGAAGTCGTGGTTGCCGGAGGGCATACACACGTAGCCCTTCCCCTGGACGGCGTTGTACTGATAAGTGTAAAGGTCGTACCAGGTCTTCAGTTCGCCCTGCCCGGCTTTGTCGAAATACGGCGTAGCCTGGACGGCGTTGGGGCCGAAACCGCGCCGGCCGAAGAAAAAGAGCGTGGAATAGTTGTACTGTCCGTCGTGGCAGAAGAAATCCAGGTCGAAACCCGCCTTGGCAACGCTCTGGGCCGGATTGAACCATTCGGCGATGAGCACCCCTTCCGGATATTCCTTTTCGAACCACGGCATCAGGTCCTGGTTCCAAAGCGCAATGGTGGCGGCCTTGTCGGGGTCATTCTTCACCAGGCTGGCGGCCATGTCCACGCGGAAGCCGTCCACGCCTTTATCCATCCAGAAGGACATGATATTCTTGAGCTCGCGGCGCATGGACATGGGCCCGGGGGCGTCCACAGCCTGTTCCCAGGGATGGGCGGGGTCCGGATGGGCGAAGCCGAAGTTCAGGGCAGGCTGGGTATCGAAGAAGTTCTTGATATAGTAGGGGCCGCGCGGGGCGTCCGTAGCCACGAATTTGCTCAGGAGGGACGCTGCGGCGTTGTTCCGCACCGCGTCGTCCAGCGAGCCGCCCGGGGTGGGAGCTCCGCCGCCTTCCGGCTTGAAGGAAGGCCAGATATAATAGTCCGAATAGCGCAGATTGGCTCCCTCGCGCGACTGCAGGAACCATTCGCACTGGTCCGAGGAGTGGCCGGCCACCAGGTCCATCACAATCTTGATACCCCGTGCATGGGCCTGGCGGACCAGCTCGATAAGGTCTTCGTTATTGCCGAAACGCGGATCCACCTTATAGAAATCGATGATATCGTACCCGCCGTCCGTCCAGCCGGAAACATACACCGGATTGAGCCAGATGGCCGTTACGCCGATGGAGCGGATATAGTCCAGCCGGGAAATGATGCCTGGGATATCCCCGATGCCGTTTCCGTCACTGTCCTGATAGGAGGAAGGGTAAATCTGGTAAAACACGGCGTCGGCCAGCCAACTGGGCTGGGAAGGCCGCTGGGCCTGCAGACCGGGAGCGGCCAGCACGCACGCCAAGGTAAATGCCAACAGTTTCTTCATATCTACTTATGTGTTGCTTCGTGAATCATATCCAGCAGGCCGTTCACCACGGCGCTCTGCGCATATCCCTGTTTGTAGCGGGACCCCAGCACTTCAAAGACCTCCGCGCCGTAGGACTCGTCATCCGGCATATATCCGCCGCCACGGGCACCAAAGCCGTAGGTGACTGTTGTCATCATGGTGCGGGCATACGGGGACTTCTGCTTCAGTTCCACCGCGATGGGGTTGTACACTTCTGAGGCCACCCCGCACACGGGAATGTCGTCCAGCATAATCAGGCTCAGGCCGATCTGCACGTCTGGTCCGTCCTCATACTCGCCGGCATAACCGGCACGTCCGCCGCCGTTCAACTGGCGCCGGCCCGGTACGGAAACGGTCTTGCGGGAGCAACTGAGCGTAACCTCGGTCTCGAAGCGGCGCATCATCATGATGACGTATTTCACTTCCTCGCCCAGGATCTGCCCGTAACTGCGGATCATACGCTCCTGCTCTCCCAGCAGGCGCTGCACCTCCGGCTTGCTGCGGTCCAGGCCCTGGCCGCCCGGAGGCATGCGGTTGGAGATGTCTTCCCCGCGGGCCGCATAGTCTGCAATGCGGATGTCCCGCAGGTCGAAGGTCTGCTGGAAATAGAGGGGATTCTGGTCACCGGCCGCGCCGGAAGCGAAACTGGCCACAAAGTCCGGACCATATCGGCTTTCGATATAAGTCTCCGCCTCTCCCGGGAAATCCGCGCTCACCTTGTCCGTATTGCCGGTGATTACAGCGTGCATGGCGTAGTTGAAGTACGTGGCTATCGGCTTGCCTTCCAGGCTCTCGAAGTAGATTACCGCCACGGTCTTGTCCGACTTTCCGTCATAGTCCGGTCCTTCCCACCAGGTTCCGCGTTCCGGGTCGAAGAGGTCCCGTTTCACGTTCAGGTGGCACTCGCCGTTGCCATAGCCCACCTTGGCGGGCACCATATTGGCGACGGCCTGCTTCACGGCGCCCCAGACGCGGCTGGTGAGTTCATCCCCCCGCACGGAAGCACCCGAATGGGTGTGCGTCCCGTTGTAAATGATATTGCCCAGTGGAATGCCCAGTTCCGACGCTGCGTGCTCGTCCACATACTGCGCCACCCGGGCGTCCGCATTGCCGGCGTCAAAGGTTACGAAGGCCGCCTTGGTTGTCCCGTTGCCAAAAGCGATGACGCGTACATAGCAATGGTCAAGGATGCCCTGGGAGGTGGCGGGGAGGTCCTTTTCCTCCGGCGTGATATCCACCTTGGCGGCGCCGGCATACAGTTGGCTCCGGGGGTTGGCCTGCGCGGGCGCAGGTGCCGCAGGAGCACGTCCGCCGCCCTGGAACATGGTTTTCACCCGCTCCACCATATCCTCGAAAGTCATCGGCTGGCCGCTGGCGCACCGCTTCTCGTCGGACTGGAGTTTGCGCGCTTCCGCCTCATCGGCCGATAAGGTATAGAAATCCGTCTTCACCTTCAGCACCTTCTTGATGCTGGCGGTGAGGATGCGTTCCATATCGTCGTAGAGATTGACCGCCGGATGGATGCCGTCATAGGAACCGTTTGCCGGAAGGCCCAGTTCCGCCGTGGCCAGCGGGGTGTGGTAATCCACGTACGTGATGTTCTTCCCGCTGTCGGCATAGGCCTTCAGTTTTTTGTTCATTTCCACAATGCGCGAGCCGGCATCCTGCTCCGGGATGGCCATGTAATGCGCGCAGGGAGTGATGGAGCAGAGAAGCACCTTGATACCCGCCTCTTCGGCCAGTTCGCACATGGCCACGATGTTGTCCAGGATGGTCTGGTCCGGATAATAGGACTGCCCCATCATATGCTGGCAAAGGTCGTTGGTGCCGGCCATGATGGCCACCGCCTTAGGGTGCAGGTTCACCACGTCCTGCTTGAAACGGACCAGCATCTGGCTGGCCGTCTGGCCGGAAATGCCGCGGCCGGCGAAGTTGTTCCTGGTGAAGAAATCCGGATCTTCGTTATACCAGAAATCCGTAATGGAATCTCCCATGAGCACCACCAGCGGTGCCGTGGTGAGCTGGGCATTGGCCTGCTCGTAGCGTTTGAAGTTTCCCCAGTCGGAGGGTCCGGCCTGCCGGAAACCCTGTGCGAACAATGAAGCGGAGAGGAGAGCAAAACAAAAAATCAGTATCTGCTTTTTCATATCCGTGCTTAATTTGTGGTCAGCAATTATGCAAATATAATCATTTTGGGAGGAATTTCCCATGGGCATCTTATTGTAAAAAACAGTATATTTGTAAGTATGAAAAGAGAACTGACCACATTGCTTTTGGCGGCATCGGCCCTTCTGGCCATTGGCTGCAATTCCGGAAAGAAGGAAGGTCCCTGCGACATTTACCGGCAGGGCGGTACCCCCTGCGTGGCTGCCCACAGCACCACGCGGCTGCTGGATTCCCGCTACAAGGGACCGCTGTATCAGGTGGTGCGGGATTCCGACGGAAAGACGCTGGACATTTTCCCCACGGAGGAAGGATATGCCGATGCCCAGGCGCAGGATATCTTCTGCGACGGAACCATCGGCCGGATTTCGGTAATCTACGACCAGTCGGGACAGGGGAATGACCTCCTTCCCGCGCCTCCCGGCACCTTCCTGGGCCCCGACAAGGGCGGATTCAACAATCCCGCCCTGGCCGATATGGCCCCGGCCCTCGTGAACGGCCACAAGGTGTATGGCGTGTACATTATGCCGGGCATGGGTTACCGCTGCAACAACGCCCGCGGCCTGGCCATAGACGACGAGCCGGAGGGCATCTATTACGTGATTGACGGTACGCATTACGACAGCGGCTGCTGCTTCGACTATGGCAATTCCTCCACCAACGGCCGCGCTGTGGGCACGGGCACTATGGAAACCACCTATTACGGCACCTCCACGGCCTGGGGACGCGGAAACGGAGACGGCCCGTGGATCATGGCCGATATGGAAGCCGGCCTCTTCTCCGGCTACGGCGCCAAGCAGAACGACGTCCCGTCCATCAACGACTGGCGCTTTGTCTCCGTGTATGTGAACGGGGGCGGCGGCAACCAGTGGGACCTTCGGGGCGGCGATGCCACCCTGGATGGGGTTGTGACCTACTACAGCGGCGTCCGTCCCGGCTCGCCGGACAGCGACGCCTACTATCCCATGCACAAGAAAGGCGGTATGCTGCTGGGTAACGGAGGAGACAACGGAAACGGCTCTGCAGGAACCTTTTACGAAGGCGTGATGACGGTGGGCTATCCTTCCGATGAAACCATTGCCGCCGTGCAGGCGAATATTGCATCGGCCCGTTATGCCCCCTATCCGCTGGCTCTTTCCCGCATTACTTCTTTCCAGCCCGGCGAGAGCAAACCGGTGGTCCTGTTCCTGGAGAACAGCACCGGGGAGCCGATGACGGATATAGCGTTTGACTTCGGCCTCCCCAGAGGCTGGGAAATCCACAGGGAAGGGGAATTCCCCCACAGCCTGGAACCCGGCGAACAGAAGACGGTGCGGTATCTGCTCACGGCTTCGGCCTGGCGCTCCTCCGGGGAACTGTACGTACTGGCCAGTTGGAATGGCGGAAAAGCCACTTTATCCACCCGGATCCGCTGTTCAGAGCCCATAAAGATCAACGAGATCGGCCTTGCGGAACCGTTTGTGGAACTGTATAACGCTTCTGATAAAGAAGTGGACCTTTCCGGGATGGAACTGCAGGTCCGGCGCAGCGGATGGGCCTCCGTCAACGCACTCAGTTTCCCGGAGGGTACCAGACTGGCCGCCGCTTCCCATCTCCTGCTGGAAGTGGATCCCGCAGCGCCATCGGCCCCTTTCACTACCATTTTCATTCCTGTTTCCACGGGGCCTAAACTCAGTTTCCCCTCCGGCACAAGCACGCTTCCGGCCACTTCCGTGGCGGATTTCAAGGTGGGGGAAAAGATGGGAATTGACCTGGGCGGAAACTATGAGGAAGTGACGGTAACCGCCGTGGGTTCGCCGGCTACGCAGAGCAACCTGTCCCAGGCGGCGAAAGCGGGTGATACCCAGCTGTTTATCGATGCTACATCGGCCCTTGTTCCGGGTTCTGTGCTAACCATCAATACTGGCGACCGCGTGGAATTGGCCACCGTGAAGGCTCTGGTCCGCTCCAGCGAAGCGCCCGTCCGTTTTTCGCGCACGCCCCACGAGCCGGGCATCGTGGAACTGGAGCAGCCGCTGCAGCGGGACCATGCCGTTGGAGTGGATGTTTCCTGCCCGGGAACGGGTATTTCCTTCACGCCGGCTACAAAGTATGCGCACACCAGCGGGGATGCCCTGCAGCCCCTGGGGGCGGGCTGGACGCCTACAGCGGGCTTGTATATGAGCTATGCACCATCGGCCACGGCCGGTTCCATAGCCCTGGTGGATCCTGCCACGGAGACCGTCATTGATGCCATTGTCTATGGCTCCCAGCAAAGCAATTCCAGCGCCAACGGCACCATCACCAGTCCGGAACTGGCGGTGCTGGAAGGCGAGCAGAAGGGCGGTGGCTGCCAGGCCGTTGCCCCGGGTCCCGTTTCGCCCTGGATGCTGGCCCGGAATCCGGAACTGGCCAAGGCTCCCGTCCGCAGCCTGGTCCGTTTCCCGGACGGGGCCGATACGGACTCCCTCTGCGAGGACTTCCGCCTCTCGGAGCAGCCCACCCCGGGGAAGGCCAACCGGCTTTAGAGGGTGGACAGAAGTTGAAGGATGGTTTCGGCGGTATCCGATTCGGGTACCAGCCAGTGCTGGCCTTTGATAAAGCGCGGAACGGCGCTGCTGTCCTGGGTGGAAGTTCGGCCAAAGAGTTCTTCCACTTTCCGGAGGTATGTGTCTATGCGGGGATCCGCCAAAGCGGCCTCAAAACCATCTCCCAGCAGCTCCATGGCCTGTTTTTCCGCCTCGGCAGGGGTGGCGCTTTCTTCCAGGATCCAGTCCCAGAAGGCCGGTGCTTCCTCCGGGGAGGCATACCATACGGCCATGGCCAGGCGGGTAAGCCGGCAGGAGCCCTGGAAGCGGTCTATGCCGGAAGCGGGGATATACGGGTTGCAGGCACTGCTGAGCGGCACGGGCGCCAGGAAAATGCGATACTGCTCCTGCAGTTCCGAAAGCAGCCGGTGTAGGCGCCGGCAGTGGGAGCACTGGAAATCGAACAGGAGGGTGAGAGATTCTTCGCTGTCGCTCAGAATGACAGGAACTTCCCCCTCTTCAAAGGCCGGTAGCTCCGCTTCTGTGCGGCCGGTGTCATAGACCACCGGTCTGGTGTACAACTGTACCACGGCAAAGACTGCGGCGGCTGCCAGGCCGGCCAGGAGAGGGGGCCAGCGGGGAGATCCTTCGCTTCGCTCAGGATGACAGAAGAGGATGAGGCCTGCTGCGGCGCAGCCCAGAAGATGGAGGCCCGTGCAGTATTTGCAGAAGGCATGGAGAACGCCCACCTGCAGCCAGCAGAACCAGAGGGCGGCACCCACGATGCAGCCGCTCAGAAACAGCATGAAAGGCCGCAGGAAACGGTCCAGGGAGGCGTCTGAGCCCCAAAAGGCTATACACAGGATCAGCAGGAGGTACACCACCACGGCCGGCAGACTCACCGGAATAAGCCCCAGTGTATAGGCCCAGGGGCTGTTCATGACGGTGTCGCAGCCGCTGCCCGCGCCGCAGCCTGCCATGGGCCCGCCGGACAGGGCATGGTATACCATCCATCCGGCGAGCAGCAGGCACCCTGTACACAGGGCCAGCGTCCAGGCCTTGAACCTGTGCAGGGTCATAAGACTAATACTGGTTGGCGGCGCCGGGCGTCGGCTTGGCCGAAGACACGGCAGCACCCGCCGGATAGGCGGCCTGGAGCGGGGTAGACAGCGTCACGCCCGTGCCCGCGACGGGCTCGCCCACCTTGTGGGCCTTGCGAAGCGGAGCCGCCAGCACCAGCTTGTTCTCCTGCTGCTCCCGCGGCATCCACCAGCCACGCGGAATAATCACCTCGGAGACAACCGCCAATTCATCACCCACCAGCACATCCTGGCCGGGGACGAAATTCTGTGCAGAAGCAACGACTATCGTTTTCGCTCCAGCACCGGAATTGCCCCTCAGGAGCGTGGCACCGGGTGTCCCAATCTTCGCAACAGTCAGAATTTCTGAATTGCCTACAACGATTTGTCCGCCTTCCACGAGACCCTCCACGGAGGAGAGCTTGAGATTGGTCACACCAGGACCGGCAGGCATCTGCAGATTCATCGCCCGCTGAACGCGGAAGTCGGCCTTGTTGTCGTCCTTGTCGGCCCCATCCGGGAAACGTCCGGCGCTCAGGGATGCAGGCTGCGGCTGCACGCCGCCGCCAAAGCCGAAGCGGCGGCCGGCCGCGGGAGCAGGAACAAAGTTGCCGGGTTCGTCCAGACCGGAATCGGCCTGATAACCCTCGGAAAGCCAGGGATCCGTCACCAGGCCGAAGTTGAGGGCATCGGCAATGTTACCCTTGGCATCGCGGAGGGTGATGTTGCCGCCGGCGTCGGAAAGGGCAGGACCGCCGAAGACCAGATCGGCCGGGACTGCGCCGCGATAACCGCCCGTACCGGCCACAACGGCCTCATTGATGGGATGGGCGGCCGAGAGCGGACTGTCCAGCTCCAGGCTGAAGCAGAGCGCCAGCACCGGCTCATTGCTGTAATGGGCGTGCTTGGTGGCGGGTTCGAAGGTGATACCCGTTCCGTTCACGCTGTACGGCATGTTGGAGGCATGGTTGAACTTGAGCGGCTCGGCAATGTCCAGGCCTGTACCCGGGTCCTCATCCGGCCCCAGCGGGCCGTTGAGGGTGTTGCGGGCCGATGCGGTTCCCACCTTGGTAACCGTCACGGTCTCAATGCCGTGGCCCTCGCTGGCAATGTCCAGGCGGATCTTGTCGCCCACGGAGATGTTCTCCACGGAGGACACCTTGATGTTGGTATCGCCGGGCTTGGCGTCCATGGACAGATAGCCCTGGGTGCCCGCCTTGCCCACGGCGGTGACGGTGACAACCTCGTATTTCTCCATCTTGTTGGACACAGCGGGACGGTCCGTCCCATAGCCGATGGCCATCTTGTCCCCCACCTTGAAATGCGCCACGGAAGTGACGGGGATGTTGGTGGAGCCCACGGGAATCTCAATGCCATGACCGCCCGGCAGAGGCTGCCAGACCGTAGTGGGGGTGCCTGCAGGCTGCATGCCGCGGCCGAAAGGACCGGCCATCGGGGCCGCCGGGGCGGGAGCGGGAGCGTTCACCGCCTTCACGGTGCGCTTCTCGCCGCCTACCAGGATTTCATCGCCCGCCTTGATACCTTCCACACTGCGCACATAGATGGTGGCATCGCCCTTGGCGGCATCCACGGCCAGGCCGGAACCGGCCATGCCCAGCAGATAATAGGCATTGGGCGCCAGTTTGGTGCCGGACGGGATCTTAATATCGGAAAAATAAGGGATGTTGGCGGCGTGTTCACGCACGGTCCAGCCGGAGAGGTCCACTTCCTTGTTGGAAGCGTTGTACAACTCAATGAAGCCGTCGGAGATGCTGAACTCGTTAATCTTCACGGGTTCCGTACTGCGCACCTTGAGCCGGCCGGTCTCCTTGTTCCCCTGCCAGGAAGCCACAGCCTCCACGTCTCCGTTGAAGGAGGCGCCGCCGGCGGTGACGTCAAATTCCGCCACCACGGTCTGGCCGGGTTCTACCGTGTAGGGAACGGCCTGGGAGGCCGATGCTTTCCAGCCCTTGGGGGCCTTCAGCTCCAGGGTAAGGCCTTCGATGGACCCGTCGGTGGTGTTCACGAAGCGGACCACGGTCTTGGCGGTGGCGCCGGGAGTGAAGGTCTGCACATTGGACGGACGGCCGTCATTCAGGGACGGGAACACCTCCACGGTGGCCACGCGGTAGCGGGCCGCCACCACATTGGCCTGTACTTCCTGGTTCAGCGCCTCCGTGGGGAAGGTACCGGCGGCGGTCATGGCGCCCTCGTAGAAGGTGCCGGAAGAGCCGTTGCTGTTGTCTCCGCCGTTACCCAGCAGGATGGCGCCCTGCTTGCGCATAGGGTCGTAACTGTTGCGGGGATTGCGGATACGGCCACCATCATAATAGACCTTTAAATCCCCTTCCTGGGCGTTTCCGCCCATGGAGCGCCAGTGGTGGGGTTCCCCGTCGGCCGTGGCCGTCACAAAGCGCCAGGTGATGGTTTCCAGGCCTTCGCAGAACTTGTCGTTGGGATCTTCGTTCACGCAGCCCACCAGATTGTTCTCCTGGTCCGTCATGATCCAGGGACCCGGCGGGTCGCCGTGATACCAGGCCGGCTGGTTGCCGAAGTAGGTGGTCTCCATGGTGCCGTCACCGTCGTCCCGGCTGTCGGTCTCCGCATTGCCGTAGTCGAAGCAGCAGCCGGAGTTGTAATGGTGGCCGCTGATCACCCAGTACTGGCCTTCGGCCTGGTCGTCCACGGCAGTGCCGGTGGGGTCGTTCAGGCGCATGCCCATGCCCGGGGCGATGAAGACGCCATACACCTTGTGGCCCATCACGTTCACCGGGGCCCAGTCGGCCAGCGGAACGTTGTTGTAGCCACCCATGGCGGGGCCGCTGAAGCCGCCGCGCGGGGCCTGGTACAGGTGATTGCCCTTGCCGGACTGGTCGTACAGCACCGTAATCCAGCAGTATGTATCCTTACAGAAGGCATCCTGGGCGGACGCATCGGCATAACCGCCGGGGTCCGTGGCGCTGGCCTTCACCACGCCGATATCCAGGGTCTTGCCGTCCGACTGGCGCATGATCTGGTACAGGGGGCCGTTGTAGGCGGCATAGAGGGCACGGGTGGTACTGTGGGCAGCCACGCAGGGTGCTCCGCCGCGTTCATACACGTCGCACGGTCCTTCCGGGCGCTGGAGTACGGCAAGCTGCTTGCACGCTATACCTGCCCCCAGAAGAACGAGGCCGGTCAATACTCCAAAAAGGATTTTCTTCATGGTATTCTGGTTTTAGTTACACGCTTATTTGACGGGTTTCAGCCGCAGGACGGCGATGGCGTTTTCCGGGAGGAGGAAGTCGAAATGGTCCTGTACGGGGCCGATGGTCTTGGTGTGCGGGACAACTACGTCATTGTACTTGACGCGGCGGCCGAAGCGGAAGGCCATATTCACCAGGCCGGGACGTTCTCCCGCGCGGGGACCGGCGGCGGGAGCCGCATAGTCCGGATGGCTGGAATAGTAGTTCTGGCTGCCCTGGTTCTTGACGGAGGTGTCGTGCGAGGAAACAAACTCCAGCGAAGCCTCGTAGCGTACGGAATTGCCGATATTCACCGTAAAGACCTTGTCCTCATCTTCCGCATTCACCATCTTGACAAAGATTTCACCGGTCTTTGTGTCTATGGTGGGAGAAGAGTAGAAAGTGTCATCGGCCTCATCCCCGTCCATGGCTTCCGACATTTCGAAGGCGCGGTTGCCGGCCACGGAGAAGAGCTTCTGGTAATAGTAGTTGGTGGAACGCCACATGCCGCGGTTGTCAAACCAGATGAGGTTGGAGTCCCACTTGTTGAAACCTTTCTTGCAGAAGAGCGGGGCATAGGCGGCCATCACCACCATATCCGAATTGCGCTCCAGGCCGGTCCAGTAGGCCGCCTCGGCCATGGCCGATGAATAGGCGTTGTTGGCGCGGTTGTTGGCGAATTCGCCCACGAATACGCGGGTGGGCTTGCTGCGGTCGTAGGTGTGGCCCTCGGCGCCGCGCTCCTTGCCGGGGTTGTAGCGGTCCCGGTTGGAGTAGAACCAGTCGTCGCCCTTGTAATAGTGCTCGTCCACAATGGTATCCGGATACTTGGCGTCGATCTGGGCCATGTTGTTGTTGAATTCCCGTCCCGCATCAGCCGCGCCGGCAGTGGAAACGATCACAATCTCCGGATGCTTTTCCTTGATGGCCTTGTACATGATATCGAAGCGCTCCCAGAATTCCGGGCCCTGGTTCTCGTTGCCGATGCCCAGATACTTGAGGTTGAAAGGTGCCGGATGCCCCATTTGGGCCCGCTTGGCGCCCCATTCGGTGGTAATGTCGCCGTTGCAGAACTCGATGAAATCCAGGGCGTCCTTCACGAAGATGCTGTAGAAGCGGTCCCTGTCGGCCTGCGTGTCCAGCGGGGCAATATACTGGTGCCCGGCGAACTGGCAGGTGACGCCGTTGTTCAGCACCGGCAGCGGGGTGGCGCCCAGGCCTTCGGCCATGAGCAGATACTCGTAGAAGCCTATGTACTGCGAAGTCCAGTAGGCCCAGTGGTTGCGGAAGCCCACGCGTTCTTCCCGCGGGCCGATGGAGTTCTTCCAGAACACCTGGCCGAAGTAGTTGGTGCCTTCACTGGCGCAGCCGCCCGGGAAGCGCATGAAGGTGGGATGGAGGTCTTCCAGCGCCTCCAGGAGGTCCTTGCGGAAGGGACCGTACTTGCCGTCCTTCCAGAGCTCGGAGGCTTCCGGGACCAGGGTTACGAAGTCCAGCCAGAAGGTGCCCTTCTTATCGGCCACGATGGCCAGGCGGCTGTCCACGCTGCGTTCGGCCTTGAGGATGCCGGTGTACTGCTGCCATTTCTTGCCCAGCTTGGAGATGGTGATTACGTTGGAGTTGGGCTGGCCCTGGGCGTCTTCCAGATAGACGGAGATGGTGCCCTTGTATTTGGGACCCTGCAGGTAGAGGCCCAGCTCGTAGCTCACGCCTTCCTTGGCGGGGATGGAGGCCACCTGCGTGTTGTTGGAGTACAGCTGGCCGGGGCCGCGCTTGTACTCGAAGATGCCGTATCCGTTGGCCGCTATGCCGAAGCCGGCACCGGGATCCTGGATGTCGAAGCGCACGCTGTACTGGGCGTAGCGGAGCTCGTCGTCGTACTTGTCGTTGGGGTCGAAATCATAATAGCGCTTGAGCCCGGGGACCAGCGGCTTGTCGGCCACGGCGCGGGCGGTACCTTTGGCGCCCTCTTTGCGGATTACCGTCCAGCCGAAGAAGGTGGTGTCACTCTGGGAGAATTCGTTGGGGCCGGGGGCTTCCGGCACATTATAGGCCTGGAAGGAGGTGTTCTGGATGAGCTGGGCGCAGATGCCGCCG
>JAEEGK010003929.1_pt1 | contig 36699 bp, 30 predicted proteins | sample 8958771 | NCBI WGS metagenome assembly JAEEGK01 (sample SAMN16246547, study PRJNA631951) | gut metagenome | biome: gut microbiome; feature: rumen; material: SC-attached | host: Bos | place: Iran: Karaj | collected 2018-10 | reverse complement strand
CAAAAATCGCTTTTTCCGCTCTCTTCCTACGGCGGCGGTTCCTCAAAGCCTGCTGGCCAAGGTGCTGCCGTTTTTCGGAAAGCGAGTGCAAAGGTACACACTTTTCACGACATGGGCAAGGGTTTTGTGAAAAAACTTTCATTTTTACGTGCGAAATTGATTAGAGTCAAGCAAAATACAGAAGAGGACATATTAATAAGGTGTAGGGGAAATAATTTGGGATTATTTATTTTTTCTCCAGATAGTCGGTCATGCGCTTCCTCATTCCCCCTTGGTCATTAGGGCCGTTGTGAAAGTTATGCACTTTCCATGCTCCATTCTCCAGACAGAGGGACCATCCGATGGTGACGATCAGCCCCTGCGCATCCGTCAAATCAAAGAACACCTCCGCCTTGTTGCCAGTGAGCAATGTAGGACGCACGTTGTTCACCTTCACCGGCATCACCAACCTGTTGTCCCACGGACGATAGTCCAGGAAGAACCTGTCCGTACCCTTTTTTCCTTTCTCAGCCTTCGCCACCTGTTCACAGAGGTCGAGGTAATCCATTGTACAGTACTGCGCATCGAACTTTGAGAAATCAGTTCCTTTCTTGGCGTACTCCCCATTCAGATTCTGGTAAATCTCATTTACCCGAGCCTCTATGGACGTTTCATTCCATAGTTTCTCATCCTCCGGGTCGAGTGTTACCTCGTCATTCTCCGTTGTTTCCTCCACATGACGTGGATCTATCACCTCTCCCCCACCGTTTGTTTTATTTCCGCAGGCCATCATTGTCAATGCCAAGCCCACCATAACAACCATTTTCTTCATTATAGTAATCTCTGTTTAGTTTTCAAGAACAAAGTTACAAACTATTTAATGAACTCACAAACAATTAACTGTTTTTATTTAATCCATTAAACAAAATGATATTTTCTGTCGTTTTATAGGGTAAACACAAAAAAAATTTTATTTGTCAATAAACAGAATTTTTATTATCTTTGCAGCAGTTTACTACCGCTAAAGGATATCTTTTATTGTTTAACCACTTAAAAATCCGCCCCTGAATGATTAGCAAAACCTACCATAAATATATATGGCTCCTTAACACGTTGTTGACAAGCAGTCCACTGACCTTTGATGAGGTTAACATGCTTTGGGAAGACAGTCCTGCCAACGACGGGCCTATACCTCTTCGCACCTTTCACGAATACCGCAAGGGGATAAAGGAAATGTTCGGCGTGGACATAGAGTGTGACCGCTCAAAGAATGTATATTACGTAAAGAACCCCGAGGTGCTGGATAGTAACAAGTTAGCCAAGTGGCTATTGCGCAAGTATAGCATTCCACAGGACTTTGCCACATTCAATGGCATGAAAGACAGGATTCTTCTGGAGGAAATTCCTATGGGCAGGGCATTCCTGGACACTGTCATGGAAGCTATGCGGACGAATACAGAGCTGCGTATTGACTACCAGCGCTATCAGGATGAGCAGCATGAAGAACACTTGCGTACGTTTACGATGCAGCCCTATGCGCTAAAGGTATATAACAGGCGTTGGTATTTGTTGGGATTCCTGAAAGAGGACAATGACATACGCACCATAGCCTTAGATCGTGTAATAGACATGGAGAATCTTCCAAGTAAATTTGAAATTCCGGCGGACTTTGATGCCAGGAAACACTTCGTTAATGTAGTAGGTGTTTACGTAGATAAGGACCTGCCTATTGAGAAGGTGAGAATCAGGGCTTATGGCGCACAAGCAGACTATCTGCGTTCTGTCCCTCTCCATGGAAGTCAGTCGGAAGGACGTTCCATGCATGGAGAATTTGCTGAGTTCACATATAGATTATGCGTTACACCTGAGTTGGTGAGTCAGTTGCTGGCAATGGGTGATAAAGTTGAGGTGCTTGAACCTAAAAGTCTAATAGACAATATAAAGAATGTTTTACAATTAACAATTAAGAATTATGAAAAACAAAAATGAAAATCCTGACAACTTGTGTGTAGCACTTGATTGTGCGATTCGAGATTCTGAAAAGGAAAAATATGGTTACACATCTGGTTACATCGTACGTGATAGTGATACGCAGTATTCTAATTACATGAGTAATGAAGCATGGAAGAAATACTTGGAAACCATGCCAAAGGGACATAGGATTCAGTATGAAGATGGCAATGGTGGAGAACTGAAAGAAAAGAAGGGACGAAGGGGAATTGTACCACCCAAGATGGCTTCATTTGGCTCTTCGAGTCGTTTCATATATGAATTATCAAAGAATGTTACAGGTTATGCTTTTGAAGTTAAATTAGATACACGTGTTGGAGGCGTAGCCAACCTTGATGGTTTCCTTCGTAAAGGGAATAATTATGTTTATGTCGAAGCAAAAAGACGTGAGATATATGGTTCTTCACACGAAAATGAAAAAATCAAGAGTGTCTATATACCAGTTTATGAAAAAATCAAGAATAACTGTAAAGGGTTTAAATATGAACAAAATGATTGCAAAGAGCCGGATATGAAGAAAATAACATTTTGTATAAATGACACCCCTATTAAATACTTTGATTTGAAACAGCTTATTTGTCATTTTCTTGGTATCACCTATGATATAGCCAAGAATAACATACAAAATGCAAAAGTTACATTCTTGTATTTGATTTATGATCCAAACGAAGTTTGTGAATTTATAGCCCCAAAATATAAGGAAAAAATTAAAGATAGATATGAGAGCGTTAAGAAATTTGTTAGTGACAATAAAGATGTCATTAATTCTATCTTCCAGACTCTTCTTCAATACCAAAAAGAAACATATAATTTAGTAGATCTGAAAATTGATTTTGACTTCAAAATGGTATCTCAAAAGGATTATAATAAGGAACTCCTTTCGTGTTAGAGATATAAAACATACATTTTCGCTCTCTCTCTTCTGCGGCGTTTTTGCACATCAACAGGCAAAAACGCCGTTTTTCGTGTTTCTTATTCGTATAATATAGTATATATAATGGGGGCTATTCTTTTTTAGCCGAGAAGTATTGTTATTATTAAAAATAGTATTAAACTAACAGAAACGAACATGAAACACTCAAAACTATTCATTAGCCTCGTTGCTGCAGGCATGAAGCAGCGATACGGTGACAAACCGGCAAAAGAAATAATGTTGAGGAGCCTCTGGGAGAGGAAACACATCATCGACGCAGGGTTTACGGACTATTACATTATGGCTTATCAGATATTCAACCAATATGCAGTAGCGGCAGGAATTAACGTATGGGCGCGAGGAGAAACACCTTCGTCTATTGTCTGCTATTGCCTGGGACTTACAGAAATTGATCCTATAAAGTATGGACTGTGCTCTGTACGTTTTGTTAATGACAGAACGCCCCGTTTTCAGTTTGATATAGAAGGGGATCGCTATGATGAGTTTATGAAAGGAGCGGAAATGTTGCTGCAAACGGAGGCAAAGAACTTTGACATTCCATCCATCAGGAAGTGTTTGTTCAGAAATGAGCCGATAGGAAAACAAAGGAGAATAATTTCCGTGTCACCATGTGATTATCTTGGCACTAAACATGAGAGGCCTATACCAGAAGATATTGATGACGAGATAGCCCGCTATGCCCTTTCTTTTCCTAAGAAGGGCAAATCAATGGATTTGTATGAGGCTTATATGCAAGAGCCTCGTGCCTTTGACCACTTAATCTATCAGGAAGAAATGTTAGACATACTACGCCACACCTTTAATATAGACAGCATCAAGGCTAACGACATAAGAATAGCCATACAAAGATGCGAGACGGAACAAGTGGAATGCTATAGAAAGGAAATCTTTGCTGACATGAATGACACTTCCATACAAGAGGCAGAAGCAGCATGGCAAAGACTTACCAGTAATCCACACGCTTTTCTTAAAGCTCATGCTGTCAGTCAAATAGTGGCAAGATACAAATTTGATACTAACGCTAAAAAACACATAATCAAAATGAGACAATTTAAAATTCATGAGAGCATAACCTGTCGCGACAATGAGTCACTAAACAAGTATCTTGCAGAGATTGGTCGCACACCGCTTGTTTCTATAGAAGAAGAGGTGGAACTGACACGCCTGATAAAGAAAGGCGGGGCAGTCGGCGAACTTGCCAAGAATAAACTGGTGACGGCAAACCTGAGATTTGTAGTTTCTGTGGCTAAGCAATACCAGCACAGTGGATTACCCCTGAACGACCTCATTAATGAAGGTAACATTGGTCTTATCAAAGCAGCAAAGAAATTTGACGAGACACGCGGATTCAGGTTTATCTCGTATGCAGTGTGGTGGGTTCGTCAGAGCATATTACTGGCTATCGCCGCACATAAGCGCATCATGTGTGTGCCACAGGATGAAGTGGAGAGGCTTAGCCGCATCAGGCATGATGACAGCCATATGGACTGCAAGATTGACCACGAGCCAATCGCACAGGAATTTAACGATGTTCTCAAGCGAGTATTGAAGGAGCGCGAAGCGTTTATTATTCGTGAATGCTATGGCGTAGGATGCCCGGAGAAAGGATTAGACGATATAGCAAAAGAATTAGGGCTGACACGTGAACGCGTACGCCAGATTCGTGAGAAGTCGATAGAAAAACTGCGCAACAGCGGCAACGCTGAAATACTAATCAAATATCTGGGATAGAAATGGCGCGGGGGTGATGGGGGTCATGGTGATCATGGGGTCGCTGTGGTACAGCGACATACAGGACAGGGGGGAGGAAGGGGAAAAGTGAAAGGGGAAAAGTGAAAAGTGAGAGGTGAAAAGTGAGAGGTGAAAAGTGAGAGGTGAAAAGTGAGAGGGAGAGACGCAGGAAAATGCGAAATGAAGCGTACCAAACTGCCATTTCCTTGCGATAGAAATCACAAAAGTGTGTTTCGGTCTCAAATATGCGAAAATTTCAGAGATTTATTATGTCGCTGTGGTACAGCGACATACGGAACATTTAGACTTCAGGACTTTCCTTGCGAATTGTAATATGTGGCTTTTTACATTGTAATATGTATCATATTACGATGTAATCGCATGCTGATTATGAGGTGAAAGTAATGAAATAGGAGCGCAAAAAGGGGCTTTTTACGAAAAAATGCCTGTCTGAACATCTTTCAGACAGGCATTTTTACATTTATTAACTTCTCTTTTGCGATTTTTCTTTGTGCTGATTTGTTCACAAATGGGTGGGTGATTTGTTCACAAATCTCTTACTGTCCCAGGAACATGTTCACTATTGCATTGGCATCTGCCATGGTGATGTTGCCGTCGCGATTCACATCAGCAGCAGCCACTCTGAAACCCTCAGGTTTGTCTGATGCCAGGAAGTAGTTTACCACAGCATTAGCATCTGCCATAGTGACGTTGCCGTCATTGTTCACATCGCCAGGAATAAACTCAGGTCTCACAAACTTCACTTTCAGCGTAGAGCCTGTAGAAACTCCTTCATCATCCAGCACATGCGCTTCAAGAACCTTACCAACAGGTCCGAGGAACACTTTTGGTATCGTCACCTTATCCTCCTGGCAATCTATCGTCATGCCCCAATCGCTCTCGTCATCACTGCAGAGCAGGCTGATCTTATCATTATAGCTCTGAGTCTCGTGATTGTAGAGCAGGACAGACGGAATCTGTGCCCAGATAACCGCAGCGTTACGTTCGTAAACATCCATCACCACTGTATTGTCGATGGTTTGGTTTTCAAGCGTCAGTGTGGTAACATTTTCGCTTATAGCCGGCTTCACTTCCGCCAACTTGTTGTCCGAAGCATAGAGCGTCTCCAGTTCCGTCAGCGACTGTGCAAACTGTCCGATATTGCCTGAGAAACTATTCTCTGCTATGTTGACAGCTCTCAGCTGACTTGTGAAGCCCTCGTTCGCTTCAGCAAACAGACTCATGCCCTCACCGATGTCGCCCGTCAGCTGATTCTCACTCAGGTTGAGTGTTTCCAGTGCCGGCAGCGTAAGCAGCGTGAACGGGAACCCACCTGTCAGTCCATTGTTGCTCAGGTTGATGCTCACCACGCGTCCTCCGCGCATCGCAACACCCGGCAGCGACTGCACCGTGCGGCGCTCCACGTTGAAGTCCCATGCATTGGTCCATCCTTCGCCACTGCCCATCTCGCTATAGGCCTGCTGCAGCGTGTTCCAGTCTTCTTCATTCATCTGCGGCATGTCAATGTTCACCTTAACGTAGAAGAAATTGTCGCTGCGCACTGACGTCTCATCCTGCTCAGTCACCTTATTGTTGCCACTCTCGGTGGTAGCCATCAGATAACCATACTCAGCCGTAGCCGGTTCATACGGATTGACGATAGCGCCTCCCGCCTTCTCCCAGTCGATGTTGGTAACGCTCGACATGTCGGCACTGACAAGCAGATAGAAGTTGCCATACTGCGTTTCATCAAGGTCCACCTCAGCCGTAGCCTCATACTCCTCGCCGCTCGCCAGAGTCCTTACGCACTCCTGCGCGACAAGTCTGCGGCATGTGGTCTGGTTCGTGCCGCCATATACGTCGGGCACTATCCACATGCGGTCAGTCCACTTCTGCGTATCGATGCTGCCCTGTCCGTCGTTGCGCACGGTCCACTTTATCGTGGCCTTGGTGCCAGCCTCAAGGCGTGAAGGAACAGTGATGCCCGTCACATGCAGGTCAGGCAGCAGATACACGCTGAACGTCATCTCGTCGCTGACAATCTGCTGCGTAGCGTTGCGTGCCACCACCTGCCACTTATACGACTTGCGGTCCTGGCAGAAGTTTGCCGACGTGAACGTCGTCTCAGTTATTCCCTCCGCCATCGGAGTGGATGGGCGCTGGTTGGCAGCATTCCACAGATACACGTCATACACGGCGTTGGCAATCTGGTTCCACTGTAGCGTCACTGTCGTCACGTCAAGCACCTTGCTGCTGGCCGGCGTCAGAGTGGTGAAGGTTCCCACGAGTGCCGGGCGCACGGTGATGGTGTGGGTGAAGGTGCAGAACACCTCGTTGCCACACTTTGCCGTAACATTATATGTCATCGTCACGTCATCGACGGCAGTGCTCACGATTGTCATTGCCCCGATGCCAGCCGTGCCGCTGACGGTGTAACCGCTGAGGGATGCAGGTGCGTCAACCGTATTCCATGTAAAGGTCAGGTCTGTGCTTATCGGTGAGAAATCAACCACCTCTGTTTCTTTGCCGGAAATCACTGTCTGTCCTGTCACACCGCTAATCTCAGCAGGATTGAACCCGATGCCCCACAGTTGCAGGTTCACATTGCTGCACACGAGGTTCTGTCCGAAGGATGTGAATAATCCCACCACATCGGCATCTATCGCCTCAGAGGAATTGCCGAAGCCCACTACAGGAACCTCGCCCTCGCCGTTCTGCAGCAACGTCAGCGTATAGCCGCCAGTCACCATGCGTGACTGTATGGTCTGCAGACGACCGACATTCGTCGCATCAAGAGCGCAACCGAATGTCTCGCCAGCCTTTACCATCACGTTTACATTACCAGATATGGGCGATGCAGACATAAAGTCAACCAACTGCTCTGCCGAAGTAAAGTAGCGCACGCCCTTCTGCTCGGTGTCGAGGAACAGCGTTCCGTCAACGCGCCATGTGGCTTTGTCGTTCACCAGCACTGTCATCACCGCCATATCGGTACCTGTAACGCCTTTCACTTCGAGCGTCACCTCATAACTTCCGGCAGCCTCATATATATGCATCGGACTATGCTCATGGCTCGACGTGCCATCGCCGAAGTTCCATGTCCACTCTACCGCCTTGTCAGACGACTGGTTAGTGAACTTGAAACGATTCTGCAGTTTCTCGTATATGAACGAGGCATACAGTCCGTCTTCCCTTTCCTGCTCAACCGATATGTATCCACTGTGCATGGTCACCATCGTCATCGAGTTGTCGGAATTGATGCGAGCACCGTTTGTCAGCGTCACGTCATAATTCTGTCCGGGCTCAGCATCGGCAGCTATCGTTACGGGCAGGTCAAACAGTTTGCCGTTGCTGCCGGTTATCGCCGTACCGCCGGTAATGTCGAAACGGTAGGCATTGCCGTCAACGTGGGTCACCGTCAGAGTCTTGCCGGCAGCACGCTCTGCCAGTGTCGCACTCTCTGTCTGCACAGTAAAGCCATCAGGGAAGCGCACCACCACCGTCATGTCACCCACCTCACTTGTATTCTCAAGGTAGATGGGATAATTCAGTGTCTGTCCGCGCACTCCGTTCATCGTCAGAGCATAGATGTTGATTTCAGAAGCAGTAGGCGAACCTGGCTCAGCCGGACTACCGGGGTTATAGTTGTAGTCGAAATGAGCCACCAGCGTTATATCCTTCGTCGGTATATTAAAGGTATATGTGCTGTTGGTAGATACCTCCTCGCCGTCAAGCGTCCAACAGCGGAATGTGTACCACTGGCTGTTGTTGGCGCGGAAAGTCTGCTGTGTGCCTTCCTCATATTCATTGCCGCTTGCCACGTTGAACGAGCCACCGCCCACGGGGTCAGCCTGCAGGAACACCTTGTGGTACAGTCTCTGCGTAGGCTCCGCAGGGCTGCCCGGCTCATACGAATAGTTGGCAACGAGCCTGTTGGCATCCTCGCCGTCCTTCATAGTATAGTTGAACGGATTGCTGGTTGATATCACCTCACCGTCCTGCGTCCAGTTCACAAACTTGAAGTTTGATGCTACGTTGGCCTTTACACTGACCGACGTGCCCACCTCGTAGTTGTTGCCGCTGGCAATGTTGAACGAGCCTGCTGCTGCCGGCGATGCCGTTAGATACAGCGGCGCATAAACCGGTTTGGCAGGGATGTTGGCCTCAGCCGGTTCACCGGGTGCATTCGGGTTGTACCTATAGTGCGCCACGAGTTTGACGGCATGCGACGGCATGGTATATTGGAAGCTGTTGGTGGTCGATATGACCTCACCGTTCTCTGTCCAGTTGACAAAGGTGAAGTTTGCGGCGGCGTTGGCCCTCACCGTGAACGTCAAGCCCTCCGTCTGGCTCGTCACCGCATTCAGGTTGAACGAGCAACTGCCTACGGGGTCAGCCTCCAGCGTCAGCTCATACTGCCTCACCGGAGCGCCGGGCTCCGCCGGACTCGCAGGGTTGTATTGCCCCCACGCGCCTGTGGCCGCCACAGTCAACAACACCATTATAATATATTTGAAACATCTCATAGTCATCAATGGTTTAGAGATGAAACTAGTTTTTTTCTTAACAATGGATTTCATTCTTAACAACGAATTTCACGAATTAAACGAATTAATACCTTCATGATTCCACACAGGCGTCAGCCTAATCCGTGAAATACGTGAAATTCGTTGTCTATATAAATAACATTGTACGACGTTACTTAGCGAATTAAACGAATTAATACCTTCATGATTCCACACAGGCGTCAGCCTAATCCGTGAAATACGTGAAATTCGTTGTCTATATAAATAACTTTGTACGACGTTACTTAGCGAATTAAACGAATTAATACCCTCATGATTCCACACAGGCGTCAGCCTAATTCGTGAAATCCGTGAAATTCGTTGTCTATATAAATAACATTGTACGACATTACTTCGCCACTTTCTGTCCTTTCTGGATGTAGATACCCGGCTGATCAGCGTTGGTCTTGCGGCCAGAGAGGTCGTAGATATCACCGCTGACAGCAGTATTCTCACCCTTCACGCCGTCGATTGCAGTGGCAGTGCCCATGTCGAGCTTCAGAGTGAAGCGCGTGCTGTTCACACCGTCGGTGGCTTCGCTGTAGAAGGTGTAGTCGCCCTCGGTGAGGTCAACGGTCTTGTCTTCCTCATTGTCGATAAGCAGTATCGTACCGTCGGCACGCTTCGCACTGATGGTGTACTGGCCTTCCTCACCTGCATAGTATGCCAGGGCGACTATGCCGTTCTGCTTAGGACGTTCGTTGATGGCGTAAGCATTACCGTCGGCGTCAGTGGTATAGAGCTGTGGCACATCAGCATTCATGCTCATGAACTTAGATGCGTCGCACTCCATCTCATAACCCATGTTTGCATTATCGTTGAGCACCACGCGGGTTTCGTCGGCTGTATCACTACCAGCATTGGTAATCTGCACGTTAAATATCTGACGGCTGGTAAGTCCTATGCCTTTGGCACCTGCCGCAGCATGCGATGATACAGTGCTGAGTAACTGGCGGCCACTCTTGCCGAAGACAATCTTGTCAACAGCGTCAGGCTTCTGTACGAAGAACGACTGCATAGGACGGAGCACGAAGTCGTCGTCAGCTATAGAGTAAGCCTTATACGTAGAACCTGTCCATACGGTTATCGGAGCAGAGAAACCCATGTAATAGATGTCGTAATAGCAAGGATATGGGTTGCCCACGTAGTTCCAAGAACTGTTGGCTGAATTCTCCGCCACGTTGGTCACGAGGTTTGTTGTCACGTCGGTGGTAGTGAATATCTGTGCCTGACCGTTAGCGTCTGCAGGGAAGGTTATCTCACATGCAGTGTTGCAGTGGAAGATGTAGCCCTGTCCGGCAAGGAGTTTCTCTGTATCCACGTTCTTCCAACTGCCTGATGCGCCGCTGGTAGCACGGTTTGTTGCATCGTAATAACGTATTACGTATGAAGCGTTGTTTGTTACAGTGATGTCAGCCACAGCCACGTCGTGCAGAGGAGTAAAGAAATACCACTTGTTGGCAGCTACGGAGAAGCGCGTGGTGATATTGTCGGCAGTCACGTCGTCACATGTATTGAGCAAACGGCCTGGGGTGTCCTCATTAATATACATATTGAAGTCCTTCATCGTCATAGGAGCAGCGCCACCCACGGTGAGCTGACCGTTATAATAGAGGTCAACATCAGGCTTGCCTTGCATACGACGGTTGTTGGTGAGCATGAGCGGAGAGGTGATCTTCCAGTAGTCCACGTCATCACCCTCGACGATGCTGCCAAACTGCTTCCAGTAAGTATCAAGCTTATAGTTCACCACGGCGAACGAAGGAACAACAAGCGTGATGACGGTCTTATCGCGGCTGCTTGCGAACGGGTCGGCAGCAACCGTCGGAGGAGTGGCCGAGCGCATTACAATCTTCTCGATGTTAGGACATGCCTGGAAGTTGCTGCGATAGCCGGAAGCTGAAGTGGCATCATATCCATATCTATCACTACTCCAATACCAATATGAATCCTCGGTTATATATGAAGGGAATTCTATATACTTCAGATTACTATTGTTACTGAATGCATTCGAACCAAGCGAGTACAAATTCAGCGGCAACTTCACAGAATCAAGCGCACTGTAATTGAATGCATCATATTCTATCCTTTCAAGGCCATCTGGGAATTCTATACTGCGTAAAGACTTTGTATTATAGAATGCACCTCGCTCCATAATTTTCAAATTTGCCGGCAAGTGAACCTCTGTCAATGCCCAGTTCTCTCTACACAAATCGCAATAGATAGTTTCAATAGCATCAGAGAGACGTACAGACTCTAATTCTTTACAGTTATAGAAAGTATAACGACCGATGTTTGTCACAGCATCTCCCATGGTGACACGCTTGATACCTGAACAAGCATCAAAGACGCGGAAGCCGAATGTCTCCAGCAAGGCTGGCAGGTCAATCTCTTGAAGCAACGTACAGCTTTGGAATGCATTGTTGCCTATAGTCTTTAACTGGCTTCTCTCTGAGAAGGTGCAATACATCAGCGGTGTGGACTGGAAGGCATACTGCTTTATTTCTGTTACGGCTGCCGGTATGTTGATTCTGCGTATCGTGGTATTACGGAAAGCATATTGACCGATGGTTGTTGCCGTTTCTGGCAATATCACACTACCAAGGAAAGTAAGTCCATCAAAAGCATTGTCAGGCACTGCATCTGTCACAGCTTCACTGATGTCGAGTGCCTTCAGATTCTGCATATTCTTTATGTCAGCCCAGTCGGCATCGTTCATCTTGCCCTTAACCTTCAAGAACTCTACGTCATTCAGCACATCAATACCTTCTGTATAGAGAGCCTCGTAACCTAACGTACCCGGAGTAGCAAGTTCCACGTTTATCCAGTTTGTGCTTAGCTCAAAATTCTTAATACGGCTGTAATAGAGATGATTGTTGGTGACAGAATCTTTTACAACAATAGTATAGTCACCTGGTTCCAAAGTAGCACAGAATGTTCTATATTCACCTATTCCCCAGTAATTATTGACATTCACGCCATTAATATAGACTTTCAGATTCTGATATCCTGCATAATCACCATATCTGTTGTCATTCGCGCAATAACACAAATAATCAAACATCAGCTTAGATGTTTTATCAATAGTAAACGACGTAGAAAGCTCTGTAGAAGTATTTGCTATAGAGTAGTTAGAATTCTCGATGTATCCATCCTCAAGAATCCATGGGTCGGCATCATTATTCTCAAAATGCAGTGGCTGAGACTTTTCTGTCAGCAGAACAGTCTCAAGCGGACGGATCTCCTTGACTTTCAGGTTCTTTATTCCACTCCAGTTTGCAACCCTGTCCTCTCTATTGGAAGAATCACGGAAGGCTATCGTATGCTCACCAGGTTCTATAATGAATCTCTTTGACTGGTAGGATGAATTATTATACAAGCTGCTCACCTGTACGCCATCAACATACAACTGTAATCCATCATGAGCATAATTGTCATACGAAGCCCAATCGAACGACAGTTCCGTGCGATAGGTTGATGTGTAATTCATCTTGAGCCACGTTGCTGTGTAATAATTACCTACCCCCGTACCTCTCTTCATAATAGTATAGCCCTCAACCGTCCACGGATGATCAGCGTCGTTCTGCCATGTCAGTGGAACGTCACCGCGCGTAACGGCATCGTTGAAGTCGGAAGCATACAGACCAAAGTCCATATAGCGGTTGCCGCCGTTAGTGTCAGACACCTTTACGGCCAGCACATTGTCCTGGCCAGCCTTCAGCGCAGCCTTCGCTTCATCGCTCACAGCAATGATATTGTAGTTAGCTGCCGCCGTCACATTATACACCTGCACGCCGTTAATGTATGCCTCGCAGGTATAATCGTTGGCAATATACAAATAAAGGAACTTTGTAAGATCATCTGCCGTAGGAGTAAAGTGGCAACGCACCCAGTAGGTGGTGTTTGCAATCTCCCACGTAGTGTTGGAATATGACAAAGTACCATTTACAATAGGACCCGTCACCGTGCCCCATTCCGTGTCGTTGAAATTTGCCGTCATCCAGTCGTCACCAGGAGTATCACCACTGGCGATGGTAGCATAGTAGAACTGTGCCGTCCATGGTTTTTGATCTAACACACCAAACGGAATCAAGGCTTTAGCCTGAGCACCCACACACGCCACGAAGACGAGCATCGCCACTAACAGGCTACGTTTCAGAGTAGGTAGATGTTTCATAACTTTTATTGTTTTCAAGGTTAAACTTTTATTATTGGTTATTGATTTATCAATGTAGGGTGATGTATTCTTAAAATAGATTTCGGTGTTGATGGCAAAGTTAAGAAAAGTGTTTGGAAATTCACTCTCAAATTTACAAAATCCATTCTCATTTTTACAGAAAACGCAATTCTTGGGCGAAAAAAACGCATTTGTCACCAATAAAACAAAAATATTTGCTATCTTTGCACTATGATAGCAAATACTCTTACCATACTACCGATGCTCGTATCGGTATTCTGGCTGTTGATACTAACCGACGACTGGTTTCTGATGCGTTCGCGCGCCAAAGCACGCATAGCAATGTTTGCTGCCGCCTGCACCATTCTGTATTCAGCCCACATAATATATTTTAATCATTACTATGCACTATTACCTGTGTCTGACACTCTATATGCCACGGCACAACTCTCGGTATTTCCACTCTATGCTATGTATATAAAAGAGGTGACACACGACACCACGAAACTGCACTGGATGCCTATACCGGTAATGGCGGCAACAGTGGTAGCAGTAGCAATCATCACCGGCATCCTATACGCGCTGATGACACCTGAGCAGACACATACATTCATAGCCGAATATCTATATCACGACAATACAGAGAAACTGAACGGCATCATCCTGGCACAGGCAATAATGCACAAAGCCGCTCATCTCATCTTTGCATTACAGGCAATATTCACACTCATATATGGTGCAAAACGTATCAGACTACACAACCAACAGGTTGCTGATTACTACGCAGACACATTTGGCAGATGCGTGAACCATCCACAACTGACATTCGCAGTATTCATCATCACATGTATCTTGGCTCTCACCGCACTGACGATAGGACGACACACATTTTGCAATCACCCGTGGCTGCTTGCCATGCCCTCCCTATCATTCAGCACACTGATATTCTTACTGTGCCACGATGCACACAGGATGACAATGACGACATTTGAGCCCAAAACCGCCATTGTTCATTTGCCACATTCTGAAGGACTGACAGAAAACACTGCTTCAACATCCGATGACAATACCGTAGAAATACATAATGAGGAACAATATACAGAAAAAGCAAACGATTCCTCCTCTACTTCTGAAGGAAACAAAGGAGAAGGGACTGTCGGCACATCAACAATCGACAAACTACGCACTAAGATTCAGCAGTTGATGGAAGAAGAACGACTGTACTTGCAACCCGACCTGAAGATAACAGACTTGACAGGACGGCTAAACACCAACCGTGACTATACCCAGCAGGCAATAAAGCGTATGGAACAAGGTTCTTTCTCTGAATACATTAACCGCCTGCGCATAGAACACGCATGCAATCTGCTGCGCAACAATCCAAAGATTGCGCTCATCGACTTAATCAATGCGTGCGGCTACAGCAGCCATGCATCATTCTACCGCAACTTCAAACAGTTTGCAGGTATGTCGCCCACGGCATACATAGAGAAAATATGACAATACAATAAGAATAGTCCTCCGCATTAATCATACGACCATAATGCGGAGGACTTTTTATGGTGAGTTCTATAAATTCCCACCTTGTTTTATATGTCATTTAAGATTAAGGCCTCAACCTTCTCATTGAGGGAGTTATGTCGAGAGGTTTTCCATAGGACTCAATCAGATGAGTACCTTCGGATGAAGAAATCTGCTTCTCATTCTTATAATAGGTGCTTACCATGTCATCTTTCTGGTAATCCCAACTCTGCATGTCGGTAAGACTATACAAAGGCAGGCTATTGTTAAGAACGGTATAGGTAGCACTGAAACATCCCGTACCACAACCGCCGGCACATCCTATCACACCAGGATAGAACATGAAATGCGTCTTGTAATAAGTGGAAGCAAGCATACGCACCTTGCCGTTAGCCAAAGAAAATATAGCCTGATATTCATCATTTTCATTGGAAAGCCACAGCTCTGGAATATTGTCCTCATCAAAATCACGAAGCTCGTACTTGGTGAACCTTATCTTATTTTCAAACTGATATTCATTGTTATATTTATTCTCCATCATGCCGTAGCTTGGTATTTCTATCTTCGACAGCTTTGGTTTCATTCCATCCCAGACGTATGTATGAGTGATAGAAAGTCCCCAGCCCATTATATACTCTGACACCACAACATCCTTACCATGCTGCGGCAACTTCACATTGACGGCATCCACTCCATAAGCTTCGCCAAATGACGGTTTGAATCGTGACAACTCACTCTGTTCCGGAGTCAGTTTGCCTTTTGACTGGTCATAGTCATACAAATAGATAGCAGTATTTGGGAACACACCACGGTAGCGTGTATAAACCACAGCAAAGAGTTTGTGACCATTGGTGCGTTTCCACACACATGCAGAAAGAGCCTCACCGTCATCGCCAAGCTCTTGAATACTCACATACCCATTAGGACGGTCCACGACGATGCTGTATGCATCCGGGTCATCGGTGTTGGTCACAGGATGAGCCAACAGTTCCGTAGCCGGCACTGTGCGCCATGTCTTGTTAAACGCTGTCAGCAACGTCAAGATATTGCCATTCTGCACACCGGAGATAGGTCTGCCTGTCCACCCTCTGTTAATCTCGTCAATACTGCTGTTTCTCTGTGCATAGGATGCCGCTGCTGAATACACAAGCATAAAAGCGACAACAAGCATACGTAGAAAATTCTTCTTCATAATAATTTAGATTTATAATTAATCAATATTCTATCCGTTCAAGAAACAAGGCATTGGCAGGCATCGACTCACCGGCGCGGGTGCGCTTGCCACTTTCCAACACTTGTTGAAATTCATCCAAAGTCATTCTATGACGCCCCACCTCAACCAACGTGCCAACCACAGCACGAACCATGTTGCGCAAAAAACGGTTAGCCCGTATGCGGAAGAACCATTCTGTTTCCGACGTCTGTATCCACTTCGCCTCGGTAACATCGCACAAGGTAGTCTTCACATCTGTGTGGCTTTTACAAAAGCATGCAAAATCTTTATGTGTCAACAGCATTGAAGCCGCCTTGTTCATCAGTGCGAAGTCAAGGTTGAAATGAGTCAGCCATGTATAATGTCTGCTAAAAGGATCACGCCTGGTGCTGACATAATAGTGATATGTACGCGCTGTGGCCGAAAAGCGTGCATGCATATCGTCACTGACAGACTCTATATTATATACAGCAATGTCTGGTGGCAATATTCTGTTTAGCTTATAGGCAAGGTCTTTGCAATCCTTTATTACGCACTGCGTATCATCAACATCGAAATGAGCCACCATGTGCCGTGCATGCACACCGGCATCTGTGCGCCCAGCCCCAACCACATCGATGGTAGTGCGCAGTATAGTGGATAGACAACGTTCCAACTCACCCTCTACACTGATGCCATTAGGTTGTATCTGCCAACCATGATAGCGTGTGCCGTCGTATGATAAATGAATGAAATATCTCACTTTACTTTAATTTCAAATCTTCAGCCTTCAACTCTTTTCTTATATAATTGCCATGAGTTCACCACATTGTGCCATACGGAGTAGAATCCACCGGCTGTGGCTGTAATAGGCGAAAGGAACGTATACCCCAACCATATAACAAATATGGTGTTTTTCTGTCCCAAGGCCTGTCCGCCCTCCATGCGATAGCCGTAATGGCTACCAACCCATTTGCCAAAGGCGAACTGAAAGATACATGCCACGAGTGTGGCTCCAGCGATGGCAGCTACATGCCACATGGATTCTGTTGTATGTACCAGCGCACGCACCGTAATAGCGATGGCAAGCGACAGCGCTATAGCCCAGAGATAGAATGCCAGGTCACGCGTGGCAAGAATAGCCTTATGGAAACGCGGCATATAATATCTCACCAGCCATGCTAAGAGCAATGGCAGCATCAGCAATGGGAACACCTTTTTCATAATGGTGGCAAACGCAGGCAGGAATGTCAGTCCCTCATGCGGATGTGCAAAGGGAAGCATCAAAGGTGCAATGACGGCCACGGCAAGGTTTATCATAATGGTATATGCTGTCGTCGTGGCACTGTCGCCGCCAAGTTTCTGCGTAACCACTGCGCATGCCGTCGCCGTGGGACAGATGATGGCAAGCATGAAACCCTCTATCACCAAACGCGCATCAGTATCGGGATACATCCACAACACGATACAGCACACCGAAAACAGCAGGCACTGCGTCAACAACAGCCACACATGCCAGCGACGCGGCTTCAGTGCTTTGGGACTAACCTTGCAGAATGCCACGAAGAGCATCACAAACAACAATAATGGCTGCAATGTCTCAATGCCACCGACGATACTTGCCTTGCTGTCTGCAGACAGCGGCAACTCTCGTCCTATGAGATATGCCAATGCTCCCATAGTCATTGACACCGGCAGAGTCCAGTTTTTTAGAAATCTTATGACAGTATGCATTGCGTATTATGCATTTTGAATTGCTTTCAGCGTTTGTTTTATCTTTTGTTCCCTATGTTCCAGTCTGACCTCCACACCGAACTTGCTATTGATATGCTCCGCCAGATGCTGTGCGCTATACACACTGCGGTGCTGTCCACCTGTGCATCCGAAGGAGAACATCAGCGATGTAAAGCCACGCTGCAGGTATCGTGCCACATGGGCATCCGCCAGTTTATACACCGACTCAAGGAATGTCAGTATCTCCCCGTCATCCTCAAGGAAACGTATTACCGGTTCGTCAAGTCCCGTCAGTTTCTTGTATGGTTCATAACGTCCCGGATTGTGCGTAGAACGGCAGTCAAACACATAGCCTCCTCCATTGCCACTCTCGTCTTCAGGGATGCCCTTATGGTAAGAGAAGGAAAACACCTTGACAACGAGCGGTCCCTTACCGTCGTATTTCGAGAATGTTGCCTTACCATCTATCGGGTTTGCAGCATACGGGTTGCGGTCTGTTGTCTTGTAGCCATCCTTACGCGGAGTAGGTTCCTGCGGCTGTACGGAATACTGCGGCAGTTCAGTGAGTCTATGAAGCAGATCCACAAGGTATGGATAAGGGAAGTCATTAGCGTCAAGCAGTTCGCGCAGGTTTTGTATGGCAGGGGGAATACTCTGTATGAAATGCGCCTTACGTTCAAAATATCCTCGGAATCCATACGCTCCCAACACCTGCAGCGTGCGAAACAACACGAAGAGCTGCAGACGTGTGTTGAAATCCTTAAACGACGGTACCTCGGTATATTGCTTCAGCGATTCGTAATATTCCTTTGTCATTTCTTTGCGCAGGCTGTTGCTGTAGCGTGCCGATGCCTGCCACAGGAATGATGCCACGTCATAGTAATATGGTCCGCGCCGTCCTCCTTGGAAATCAATAAAGAAGGGATTGCCCTGACTGTCGAGCATCACATTGCGTGCCTGAAAGTCACGATATAGGAATGCCTGTGCAGTGTCTGGCACAGCCGTGAGGTCTTTCGCCAACATGCGGAAACTGGCTTCCAGTTTCAACTCATGAAAATCAAGTCCTGTTGCTTTGAGGAAACAGTATTTGAAATAGTTGAGGTCAAAGAGCACTCCTTCATTGTCAAACTGCGGTTGCGGATAGCATACTGAGAAATCCAGTCCACGTGCTCCGCGTATCTGAATGTTTGGCAGTTCACATATGGTGCGCTTAAGCAGTTCACGCTCCTTCACCGTGTATCGTCCACCGGCATCGCGACCTCCCTTAATGGCATCAAAGAGCGACATATTGCCGAGGTCTTCCTGTAGATAATACATCTCATCGTCGCTTGCCGCAAGTACGTGCGGCACCGGCAGTTTGCGCTTGGCAAAATGCTTTGCCAATGACAGGAAAGCGTGGTTTTCTTCTTTGGAAGTTCCCTTGCAGCCTATCACGCTGCCACCCTCACCGTCTGTCATGCGGAAATATTCGCGGTTGCTGCCGGCTCCCGGCAGACGTTCCATCAGTTGTGGCTCGTGGCCACACCATTTTATATATAGCTCTTTCAGTTGTTGCATATCGCTTCCATCAATATGTTACTGTCACCCAGTTTGCCATTGATTACACACACCGCTTCCACCTTTGCCTTCAGACACAGTTTGTCATCTGCGGCACGGTAGATGTCTTGCAGAAACACATAGCGTATGCCTTCTTTCTTCACGTTGGTCCTGACAACATACTCGTCACGGCTCTTCAGCGGATACTTGAAACGCATCTCTATGCCTGACACCACACAGTCGATGCCCTGCTCGTGCAGGTCGGCAAAACTGATATTCTTTGACAACAGGAACTCGTGGCGTGCATGCTCCACATAGTGCTGGTAATTAGCATTGTTGACAATGCCTTGCAGGTCACATTCATAATCTCGCACCTTGTCGCGGTGCTCATGCATATATTTACTGTTCATATCTTTTTTCTGATTTCTTCTTTATTCTACCATCCGAATGCCTTTGCATGGCTCAGCCACAGCCCTTGGGCCCGCATCACTTGTTCAAGGATGTCACGGACACATCCCATGCCTCCGTTATACGGACTGACATACGTGCTTATCTCCCTGATGTCAGAACAGGCATCCTTTGGACAGCATGGGCAGCCTACTTCCTTCATCACCTCATAGTCGGGGATATCGTCTCCTACATACATCACTTCTTCATTGCTCAGGCCATTTTCCTCGAGATATTTGTGATATACGTCTATCTTCACGCCGCATGCCATGAAGATATCTTTCATCCCTAACTTGCCGTAGCGCAGGGGGAGCGCATTGTCTTTTCCGCCAGTGATTATACACAGGCGCAATCCCATCTTCACAGCCAGTTGTATGGCGTAGCCGTCCTTTATGTTCACGGTACGCATCGGCTCGCCCTCGGCACTCATTCCGATGGTTCCCGCCGACAGCACTCCATCAACGTCAAAGATGATGGTAGTTATTTTTTTCAAGTCGTAGTTTATCATTATGACTACAAAGGTACGAAAAAAAAATGAAACAGTCACAATATACTAAAAAATATTAAATAATCATCTGAAAATTTTGATATATAAGAAAACTTTTGTACTTTTGAGGTCACTAAACAATTAAACCCACTAAACAATACCTAACATAAAACAATATACTATGAAAGTGTATCAGACAAACGAGATTAAGAACATTGCCCTGCTTGGCAATGATGGGTCTGGAAAGACGACCCTGACCGAGTCGCTCCTCTTTGAAGCCGGCATCATAAGCCGACGCGGACGCATTACACAGAAGAACACTGTTTCTGACTACTTCCCCGTGGAGCAGGAGTACGGATATTCCGTTTTCTCCACCGTCTTCCATGTGGAATGGAACAACAAGAAACTTAATATAATAGACTGTCCGGGTTCCGACGATTTCGTTGGCGCTGCCCTGACGGCTCTCGAGGTTACTGACACCGCTGTGCTGCTCATCAATGGTCAGTACGGTCCGGAGGTAGGCACACAGAACCATTTCCGCTATACGGAGAAGCTGAAGAAGCCTGTCATCTTCCTCGTCAACCAGCTTGACGCAGAGAAGTGCGACTATAACAACACCCTGGAGCGCCTGCAGGAGATTTACGGACAGAAGGTGGTGCCTATACAGTATCCGCTCAATGAAGGACCAGACTTCAATGCACTCATCGACGTGCTACTGATGAAGAAATACTCATGGGGTCCTGGCGGTGGTGCTCCTACCATCGAGGAGATTCCTGACAGCGAGAAGGAAAAGGCTATGGAACTGCACAAGGCTCTCGTAGAGGCTGCTGCAGAGAATGACGAGGGACTTATGGAAAAGTTCTTCGAGACCGAGACGCTGACTGAGGACGAGCTGCGCGAGGGTATCCGCAAGGGCCTCGTCACACGTTCCATCTTCCCAGTATTCTGCGTTTGCGCAGGCAAGGATATGGGCGTACGCCGCCTGATGGAGTTCCTCGGCAATGTGGTGCCTCACGTTGATGAAATGCCTAAGGTGCACAACACCCGCGGCGAGGAGGTTGCCATCGATGCCAACGGACCAGAGTCTCTGTATTTCTTCAAGACCGGCGTGGAACCGCACATCGGCGAGGTACAGTATTTCAAGGTGATGAGCGGAAGCGTGAAGCCTGGTGACGACCTGACAAACTCTGACCGTGGCTCGAAGGAACGCCTCGGACAGATATTCGCTGCCGCAGGTGCCAACCGTATTCCTGTTGACCAGATGGTGGCAGGCGACATTGGCTGCACGGTGAAACTGAAGGACGTGAAGACGGGCAACACCCTCAACGGCAAGGACTGCGAATACCGCTTCGACTTCATCAAATATCCTAATCCAAAGTATTCTCGCGCCATCAAGGCAGTGAAGGAGGCCGATACGGAGAAGATGATGGCTGCACTCACACGCATGCGCCAGGAAGACCCGACATGGATGGTGGAGCAGTCTAAGGAACTGCGCCAGACCATCGTGCGCGGACAGGGTGAGTTCCACCTGCGCACGCTGAAATGGCGTCTGGAGAACATCGACAAGATTCAGGTGGAATACCTCGAGCCGCGCATACCTTACCGTGAGACCATCACCAAGAGCGCACAGGCTGAATACCGCCACAAGAAGCAGTCGGGCGGTGCCGGACAGTTCGGCGAGGTTCACCTCATCGTTGAGCCGTATGCCGACGGTATGCCAGACCCGACAACATACAAGGTGAACGGCACCGAGACGAAGATAAACATCAAGAGCCGCGAGGAGATAGACCTGGAATGGGGCGGCAAACTCGTGTTCATCAACACTGTCGTGGGCGGTGCCATCGACATGCGTTTCATGCCTGCCATCCTCAAGGGTGTCATGGAGAAGATGGAGCGCGGTCCGCTGACAGGCTCTTATGCCCGTGATGTCCGCGTCATCGTCTATGATGGAAAGATGCACCCCGTTGACTCCAACGAGCTGTCATTCATGCTTGCCGCACGCAATGCGTTCAGCGAGGCGTTCAAGAATGCCGCACCGAAGATTCTGGAGCCTATCTACGACCTCGAAGTCTATGTGCCAGCCGACCTAACAGGCGACGTTATGAGCGACCTGCAGGGCCGCCGTGCCCTCATCATGGGCATGGACATGGAGAACGGCTATCAGAAGCTCCAGGCCAAGATACCTCTCAAGGAACTGAGCAACTACTCTATTGCACTCTCCAGCCTTACGGGTGGACGTGCATCGTTCACAACGAAGTTCGCTTCCTACGAGCTCATGCCTAATGAGTTGCAGCAGCAGCTCATTGCCGAGCACACCGAGGAAGAGTAATTGTTTCATACTTTATATGTTTGTTGCCGCCACGATCATATCGGTCGTGGCGGTTTTTTTATATTTTTTTCAGAAAAAAGCACTATTATTTCCGAAAAAAGTTGTAACTTTGCAAATTAATTGAAATGCAGGTAAAAAGATAGATATGTGTGTAATAGCATTGTTCAATGTGAAATATGCGTTTTCACTGGCTGCGATAATGAATCTAAACAACAAGGTATTATCAATAACAAACAAATGAAACTATTTACAAAACTTACAAAACATTTTCATGCGAGGACAGCGGTGACGCTGCTGCTCGTTATGCTCTCTATGACCGCACAGACGGCGTGGGCATGGAATGGTGATGGTACGCGAAGTAATCCGTACTTAATCAGTTCAGCGAACGATCTCAAGGATTTGAGTAGTCAGTCACAGTCGAATGATTTTGATGGTGTTTACTTTGAGTTAACCAATGACATCGTTTTTGACGACTCACAGTCTAACAACCTTTCGCCAATCGCTTCAGACAGCTATTATTTCCAAGGTGTTTTCGATGGAAAAAACCATACCATCAGCGGTATACGAATGAGTGTTGAACACGAAGACATTGCAAATTATGGTGGTGAGTCTTTGCATAAGGGTCTTTTTGACAATATCGGTGCGAATGGTGTTGTTAAGAACCTGAAAGTTGCCAATACAAGAATTAGTGCGTATAACATATCGGGTATTATTGCCAGTTATTGCGAAGGAACTATTGCGGATGTAATTATCGCCAACGATGTAGAACTTCATGACAACCTACCACATGGAGAACAATTAGGCAGCATCGCCGGATTTGTACGCTGGGGTACCATCAGCCACTGTTATTCTGAAGGCAGGATTACGTTTGATCAAAATAATGATGGCTATCACGTTTCTATGGGTGGTATAGCAGGAATTGTCGTAAATGGAACAATAGAAAACTGTGTGTTCGCTGGCTATCTGCAAAAGTCAACCTTTTCGTTGAGTACCAACAACTTTGCCATTGTGGGTCATGCATCTAATGAAACACTTTATAACAACTATTATACTGACAGTTCGCTTGAAAGCGGTTATAGCGGTGTTTCTTTAGCTCGCACAATAACTGTTCCTTCACAATATGTGGTTTCTGGGAATCAAGGATACAAGTATTCTTATTATAATGGTCTTTTCTTCGACCACAAATACTATACATCACCAGGCAATACGTTCTATGTGTTCCCAGCAAATAGAGAAGGCGGCAGTACATTTAACGTTAAAAGGACATCAAACAATTCCACTGTAGCCACTAATATACAAGACAGCTATACGATGCCAGCCTATGACATTACGCTCGAATACCTAACTTGTATGCCTCATTATGATTCAACTTATGATTGCTACGAAGTATATGATGAGGATACATGGAATATGGTTGTAGAATGTGTAGCCAATGGCATTGACTTCAGTGGCAAGACTCTGCGTCTGAAGAATGATGTGACAGTATCTACACCGATTGGTGACAGTACTCATCCTTTCAAAGGTGAATTCTACGGCGTGGACACCTATGGTGTGACTCGACAGATTAACTTTACTGCTACTGCTACAGGTGAATACTGTGCACCATTTGTTAATATCAACGGTGCTAACATCCATGACGTAAAGGTCGCAGGTACTATTTCCACCAACTACAAGAATGCATCAGGATTGGTGGGCAAAGTAAGTGGCGGTACAGCAACTATCCAAAACGTTGTATCAACTGTTACTATCAACTCAACCTATAACGGAGCTGCCAATCATGGAGGTCTGGTCAGTGAGGTTGCTTCTGGTACGCTTAATATGAATAATTGCGTATTTGCAGGCCGTATGCAGGGAAGCAATACTTCAGCATGGGGTGGCATCGTAGGCAAGAAGAGTGGCACTCTGAACATGACTAAGTGTTAGTTTATTCCAGCCTCAGTGTCTGTAAAGAATTCCGGCAACTATTCTCTTGCCAACAGCAGTGCCAACACTATGACCAACTGCTACTATACGACAGCTATGGGTACCACGCAGGGTAAACTTGCATATACAGCAACACTTCCCGAAGCCATTGTTCCTACCAGTAGTAGTGCTGGGGTACATTATAACGGGAAGCTCTATATCGGCTCTGGCGACGTTGCCAACCTTCAGTATATTGTAACTTCAGGACAGGATGGTGTTACCATTGCTGCCATGACCGCCAAGGATGCATCTAACAATAATGTTACAGTAACTGCCAATAGCAATGAAACGTATAGCATCACGATGCCTAGCAAAAATATAACCGTTACAGGTGTAATGAATGACCTGTGGGGACTGGCTGGCGGTGCTGATGGTTCAGAAGCACATCCTTATATTATTACCACCGTCGAAGGTCTCAATCTCCTTGCTACAAAGGTAAATGGTAGTAGTAATTATCGCAATTACGAAGGCAAATACTTTAAGTTAGGTGCTGACATCACCTTTAGCCATGCTGCTAACGATACTTGGGACTCGGAAAATAGCAAGACAAGCAACTTTACGCCAATTGCTATAGGTTGGCCAACGTTCTGTGGTCATTTCGACGGTGATAACCATACCATCAGCGGTCTTCGTATTTATACAACCGAGAGATATGTAGGCCTCTTCGGAAAATTGTATACCAACGACGCTGAGATTAAGAATGTGATTCTTGATGATGCACGTATCACTTCTACAAGTTACTACGTTGGCGGAATCTTAGGATACACGGGTGATAACGCTGCGCGAAGTAAAGTTACTAATTGTCACGTCAAGAATGTACTTGTAAAAGGTCATTATGATGTTGGCGGTGTTGTGGGTACAAATGGTGGTACAGTCTCTGGTTGCACTTCTGCTGCAACGGTCATTGTCAGTGGCGATTATGCATATGGAGTAGGTGGCGTAGTAGGTAAAAATGTCGCAACTCTTAAAGATTGTTTCTATTATGGAAACAGCGTGACTTGTGACGGAAACTATTACAAACGCAGTGGCGGTGTCATTACTGTTAATGACGGAGGAACTCTGCAAAACAACTATTATCTTCCTTGTACGGTAACGATTGGAGGAGTAGCCTATACTACAAACAATGGTATTGGCAGGGGAACTGATAGCCAGAACCTTCCCCAATCTCCCCAAGATGTATCTGCCAACGATGGTGGTCTGCCTGTTTATGCGGTTACACTCAACGCCGTAAGCAATGGTACTATTGCTGCTGCTACGAAGGCTATCACTCATAACTCAAAGGACTATTTCGCTGTTGGTGCTACTGTTACAGTAACGGCTACACCTAACGATGGATATAGCGTTAGCAGCGTGACCTATAACGATGGTAGCAACCATAACATTACAAGCAGCAAAGCATTCACTATGCCTTCAAAGGATGTAAGCATCAGTGCTTCATTTAGTGCGAATGTTTTCAATATGTCATATACTTCAAACAATGATGCTGTTCTCTCAACATGGAACGGAAAGAAAGCTCGTGTTACTCTCTCCGGACGTACACTCTATAAGAACGGCAGTTGGAACACATTGTGCCTGCCATTTGACTTGACCATCGCTGGCAGTGTACTTGATGGAAACGGAGTTGTTGCTAAGGTATTCAGTTCTTCATCAAATATGACTGACGGAGTGATGAGACTTGACTTTATCAATGCTCCTGCTACAATTCCTGCAGGTACCCCATTCATCATCAAGTGGACGAGCGGCAGCAACATCAGCAATCCTGTATTTAATGGTGTTACCATCAATAACGCTGCTCCTGTTGCGACTGTATCAAAAGATGGCAATCTGACTTTCGCAGGTTCTTACAATCCCGTAGCCAATTCTGCAAATCTGATGTTTGATGACAACAACACAACTCATGGAGCTTGCCACGCAACTCTCCAGATTGCAGAACCAACTCGTACGGGCTATACCTTCACTGGTGGTTGGAACACAGCAACCGACGGTACAGGCGATGATGTTACAACATTCCCATTCGATGGGCTGGTATATGCCAAGGGAACGAAAAACGTATTGACTTTGGCTGGCGCTTCCGATAATGAAGATGCTATCACTACAGCTGCTACAGATGGCAAGGTGTATGAAGTTACTCTTGCCGACCGCACCCTCTACAAGGACGGCTCTTGGAACACCATCTGCCTGCCGTTCGATGTTACACTCTCTGGTAGTGCACTCGAAGGTGCAGTGGCACGTCCGCTCAGCAACGCATACGTAGAGGGTACAACGCTCCACCTCGCCTTCGGTGAAGCCGTGACGGAACTTGAGGCTGGTGTGCCTTATATCATCAAGTGGGCTGAGGGTGACAACATCGTGAACCCAGTGTTTACAAATGTGACCATCAGCAGCACTGCACCTGTCAACAGTCAGAACGGTACGGTAAGCTTTGTTGGCACGTATTCACCTGTGGCGCTTGAAACTAACACCACACGCAACCTGTACTTCGGTGCAAACAACAAACTGCTCTGGCCTGACCAGGAAGTAACCCTCGGTGCATGCCGTGCATACTTCAAGATAAACGATGGTGCTGCCGGTGCCAAGGGCATCACAGAATTCGCCATTGACTTCGGTGAGGACGAAGTGGTCACAGGAATAAATGAGGCGACAGCTGATTCTTCACTCTTCACTCCTCACTCTTCACTTTCAGGATGGTACACCATCGGCGGCATCCGCCTGAGTGGCAAGCCGTCGAAGAAGGGTATGTACATACATAATGGTAAGACAGTAGTAGTAGAATAACAGCCCCACCCCAGCCCTCCCCAGTAGGGAGAGGACACCATTCGGGAATCCGTTGCGCAGCGGCTCCCTCCCTACTGGGGAGGGCAGGGGTAGGGCTTAAAATAAAGTAAACAATGAAAAAAGAATACATTTATCCCTCAATAGAGGTATTAGAGTTGGGCAACATGGCACAGTTGATGGCTGGCAGCATCACCGATGTTGACAGCAACACAGACATCGACCCTGTGGTTGACGGCGGCCACGAACAGCCCCGTGCCAAGGAAGCCGGCAGCTGGTCGTACGAATGGGAGTAATAATGCATAATTCATAATTCACAATGCACAATGCACAATTACCATGCGGTAGCACTTTCCATGCGCAGCCAATTGTGCATTGTGCATTATGATTATGGCTCCTCTATCAGGTATTTCTCTATCGTACGTTGTTCCTTGATCAGAAAAAGCAATATATTACACTTTGACAAGTTTTTGGAGCTTTTGCTGACAAAATGATATTTCCAAATTCCCGTCTCCAGTGTGCAATCTGGAAGTAATCTCGCAATGAAATCACGGTTGAGATACTGACAAAAGCATAAAAAAACAGAAAACCGTAGCAAGTCTTATGGAATTGCTACGGTTTTTCGTTGTAATATGTATGCTTTTACACTGTCATTAGGTAGCTTTTACATTGTAATAAGGCACCTTTTACAATGTAATATGATACATATTACAATGACAGGAAAATGCCTAAAAAACTAAACACCTGATTTGAAGCACATTAATAAAATCGCCATATTTTCGCTGTACGAAACTGCGGGAAAGATTTTTTGAAATATGCGAGTATTTAGGCACTACGAAAATTCATCTTGTCATGAAAAAGGCTCTTTCTATGACATATTGTTATTATTTTTTACGTTAATTCTACTTTGTCAATACTATTTCAACATGTAATGTCCATGAATATCCATATAATTATTCATTAATGACATCAACGATTATTAGGTTCGCTAAAGTTTTCCACCATGTTTCATGCGTATGTGGATTTTTTTTACTAATTTTGCAAGAAAATAACGTTCCAACATGATATTGACAGCAGACAGCGGAAGTACAAAGACGACATGGGTGGCAGGGAAACAGAGATTCCTGACACAGGGCATCAACCCCTTCCACATGACCGTAGAGCAGATGCGCAACATCATCAACAGCGAACTGCTCACACAGGATGACTTCCCACAACCATCGCTATTCAGCGAGATACATTTCTATGGTGCAGGATGCACCACGGAGAAAGCACCGATATTGGAGAAGTTATTGCACGAAACATTCAGCAAAGCCTCAACAATAAAGGTGGGCAGCGATATGCTGGGCGCCGCACGGGCTCTCTTCGGCAACAAGGAAGGCATTGCCTGCATCCTCGGCACCGGCGCAAACTCCTGCATGTATGACGGGGAACGCATAACAGACAATGTGTCACCGATGGGCTACATACTCGGCGACGAGGGCAGCGGAGCAGTGATAGGACGTACCTTTCTAAACGCCCTATACAAGGGTGAACACCGCGACTTCATACCCATGTTTGAACGTGAGACGGGACTTAGCCTGCCCGACATCATAGAGCGTGTGTACCGCCAGCCTATGCCCAACCGTTTCCTGGCATCACTCGCACCATTCATCAAGGCACACATCGAAGAAGAGTGGCTGGAAGAGATGCTGGTGGAGGCCTTCCGACTTTTCTTCCAGCATAACGTGAGGCATTATCATCGTACGGACCTGCCCTGTTCCTTCGTGGGCAGCATAGCGTATTACTTCGAGAAACAGCTGCGCAAGGCTGCTGAACTGGAAGGATACTTCATTGGAGAAATAAAAAAAGAACCACTGGAATGAATTACATAGAGATATTCAGACAAATATGCAAAGTGTCACGCCCTTCACACCATGAGGGGGACATTGCCGACTACCTGTGCAACTTTGCCAGGGAAAGAGGACTTGACTACAGCCGTGACGAAAGAAACTGCGTGGTGATACGCAAGCCTGCATCGAAGGGGTATGAGGACAAAGAACCCATCGTCATACTAAACCATACGGACATGGTGTGTGTGAGCGACGAGGGATATAACACACCCGGACAGGTCACACCCATTGAATGTGAAGAAAACGGCGAGCGGTGGATGCGTGCCGACCACACTTCATTGGGAGCCGACAACGGCATAGGACTGGCTATGGCACTGGCGGTGCTTGACGATGACACACTGCCCCACCCTGCTCTGGAGGTGCTGTGCACCACATGCGAGGAAGACGACATGAGCGGTGCGGCAGGACTGGCACCTGACTTCATCAAGGGACGTAATGTGCTGAATCTCGACTCTGAGAATTACGACGAGATAACAGTAGGTTCTGCCGGCGCACATATACAGTTGGCTCATCTTCCCATCAAACGATGCCAGATGCCACAGAACTACATGGCATACGAGGTGACCGTGCAGGGCGGAAAAGGCGGACACAGCGGCGTGGACATCGACAAGAACCGTGGCAACGCCATCAAGATACTCGCCAATCTGCTGCTCGTGGCCATCAGACAGATGAACATCAAACTGTATCTTGTGTCCTTCGAGGGCGGACAGGCTTATTCTGCAATACCCGCAGAGGCTGAAGCCAAGATAGTTCTGCCAAAAGAAGATGCAGAGGGATTTGAGGTGCTCGTAAACCAATGCAACGATGCCATATCAGCACAATACTCTGAGTCTGACCCCGCACTACACATTGACTGCGAACCGTCAGTATGGCACTCGGCGGTAATAAGCGAGGAGAGCACACACGTATTCCTCGCCTCCATAAACGGCATACCCGTGGGAGTGACGGAATGGAGCGGCGACGGTGACGAGAAGAAGGTTGTCACATCAAACAACATCGGAGTGGTGAAGATGCACCACAGCGTTGCCCATCCATCATTCGAGATGTCAACGCATACCCGCAGCTTCGACAACGAAAAGATGCACTCTCTGTCTGAAAACATATCGCGCATCTTCACACTTGTCGGAGCAGATGTAACAACAATACTTGACGCAAAGCCTTGGAGCGAGGACGTGGAACATCCTTTTATCCAAAAGACAATAAACACATTCCAAGATATCCTCGACTTCAAGCCGCGCCCTGTCGAGATGCATTTCGTACTTGAGGCTGCATACCTCGTGGACAAATTCCCAGGAATGCACATAGCATCAATAGGACCACGCATCATAGGCGCACACTCTACAAAGGAATGCGTATCGCTGACGACAGCAGACAACATCTGGAAAGTAGTGACAAACATAATATCACAATGAACATGCAAGAACTTCCCTTGATATTGATTTCAAATGACGACGGCTATCACGCCAAAGGCATCAACACCCTCATAGATATGCTAAAAGGCATGGGAAACATAATCGTCTGTGCACCAGAGAGCGCACGGTCTGGTTATTCACGCGCCTTCAGCACCACGCCACTGACAATGAAACACCGCAGGCATTACGACCACGAAGGCACCACCATCGACGTATGGAGCTGCAGTGGAACGCCAGCCGACTGCATCAAGATGGCATACCATAAACTGTGCCCAAGAAAGGCAGACATCATAATCGGCGGGATAAACCACGGTGACAACGCAAGCACAAACCTGCATTACAGCGGTACTGTGGGAATAGTCATGGAGGGCGCGCTGAAACGCATTCCAAGCATTGCATTCTCTCTGTGCGACTATGATGACGATGCCGACTTCGAGCCCATGCGTCCATTGGTGCAGGAGATGGTCAGGAAAGTATTGAAAGAGGGATTGCCCACATACACATGCCTCAACGTAAATGTGCCGAAGGAATGGAATGGAGAGACACGAATGTGCCGAATGGCTCACGGTCATTGGCGCAGCGAGGTAGAACAGAGAAAACATCCGAAAGGCACGCCATATTACTGGATGGCTGGATATTACCAAAACGACGAACCGGATGCTACCGACACCGATGCATGGGCCGTAGCTAATGGCTATGCTGCCATAACGCCACTGACTGCCGACCAAACCGACTATAACTTCTTAAAGAATTTCAAGTGAACACAGGAAATACCATCTGCGCCATAGCAACGGCACAAGGCGGTGCCATAGGAATAGTCCGCATATCTGGCCCGAAGGCCATAGATGCGGTTTCTGCCATCTGCACGGCAGACTGCAACGCTTTTGATGCCAAAACCGTTCATTTCACCCGCATCGTCAATGCTGCAGGCGAGGTAATCGACGAGGTTCTCGTCACCGTCTTCCGCGCACCGCACAGCTATACGGGCGAAGACTCCGTTGAAATATCATGTCACGGTTCACGCTATATTTTAAGCAAGGTGCTGGAACTGCTGATTACAAACGGATGTACGTTGGCAGGACCGGGTGAATTCACGCAACGTGCATTCATGAACGGAAAGATGGACCTCAGTCAGGCGGAAGCAGTGGCAGACCTCATAGCATCGCAGAATGTTGCACAGCACAATGTGGCCATGACACAGATGAGAGGCGGCATAACCACGAAACTGCACGAACTGCACGACCAGTTGCTGCACCTGACATCACTGCTCGAACTCGAACTGGATTTCTCCGACCATGAAGACCTGGAATTTGCAGACCGCAGCCAGTTGCTGCAACTTGCACAGTCTATTGATACCGAGATTACGCATCTGTCAGCTTCCTTTGCAGCCGGAAATGCGATAAAGAACGGTATTCCCGTGGCTATCATCGGAGCGCCAAACGTAGGCAAGAGCACGCTGCTCAACGCACTGCTGAAGGATGACCGCGCAATAGTATCCGACATACAGGGTACCACCCGCGACCTCATCGAGGACACCATAACCATCAATGGCTACCTGTTCCGTTTCATAGACACTGCAGGCATAAGAGCCACCAGCGATACCATAGAGCAGTTAGGCATAGAGCGTTCGATAAAAGCCGCACAGAAAGCACAGATTATCATATCGCTGTCAGCCCCCGGCACACCATTCATAGACATAGACAGGCAGGACAACCAGCACATCATATACGTCACAAACAAGAGTGACAAGCTTACCGATGTCACTTCCGATAAGGAGGGCATCACCATCTCTGCCCTCCATCAGAAAGGCCTTGACCGCTTAGAGGAAGCTCTCACCGACATAGCCGCCGCAGCCACAAGTCAGGCCGCCACAGACACGGTAATAATCACCAACGAGCGTCACAAGCAAATCCTCGACATCGCCTCACAGGACATACAGCGTGCCATTGCCGCCATGCACCAAAACCTCAGCGGCGACCTCATAGCCGAAGACCTCCGCCTCTGCATCACCCACCTCTCCGACATCCTCGGCAACACCATCACCACCGAAGACGTCCTCAGCAACATCTTCAAGCACTTCTGCGTGGGAAAATAAAAACAAGGAAAGATAAATGACGTATGAACATTGAGCAGGTTAGAGAATACACGTTGTCAATCCCAGGAGTGACTGAAGACCAGGCATTTGGTGAAGACATTCTTAACTTCCGCTTGGAGGGAAAGATATTCGTCTGCCTATGGTTAGGCGGTGGCAGGTATGATATGAAGGACGGAGTTTCAAGAATTGCCTTGAAACTGTCACCAGACAGGAATATGGAACTTAGAGAACAATTCTCTGCCGTGACACCTGCCTATCATTGGAACAAGACGCACTGGAGCGATGTCTATTATGAAGAATTGGACGATGCATTAGTAGAGGGATTGATTAAAGAGTCATATCAACTCATTGCATCGAAACTCCCAAAGGCTATTCGCTCCAAGTATTTGACTGAATGCGGCTGATTTAAATGTGATAAAATGAAAATAAATAAACGTAAAATCAAGTACGCAACCATCTTCTTTATCTGCTGGTTTGCCCTCCTGGTATTCCTCGTGGATGGAGTTTTGAAATTCCAGACGTTGGTTGACTATTTCGGCTCCTACACATTGGTGGAGATAAACTTATTGCTATTGGTCATTCTACCAACATGGGCTGTTTACAAATTCACAAAAGAAAAATAAAGAACAATGACAATACAAGAATTTCGTGATTACATGGCATCGGGCAAACCCGTCGTTGGTGGCGGTGAAGTTCACATGATGTTTCATCAGTTGTCGCAGGAGGCGTTGAAAATAACGGCGGAGATTAACGGCAAGTATCACACACCAAAGGAGCTGCACGATTTATTAGAGCAGTTGTGGGGACGTGAGGTGCCCACGACGGTAGGTATGTTCCCACCATTCCATACCGACTGCGGAAAGAACACCATCGTTGGTGAAAGGGTGTTCATCAACATGGGCTGCAAGTTTCAGGACCAGGGCGGCATCACCATCGACGAGGGCGCCCTCATAGGTCACAACGTCGTGCTGGCAACTATCAATCACGACCTCAATCCTGCCAACCGTCAGAGCATGAGCTATGCCCCCATCCACATCGGCAAGAACGTATGGATTGGAGCCAATGCAACTGTATTGGCAGGAGTGACTATTGGCGATGGAGCCGTAGTAGCTGCTGGTGCAGTAGTGACAAAAGACGTGGAGCCGAATACCATTGTTGGCGGTGTTCCAGCCAAGGTGATAAAAAAGATAGAGATAAACAGATAAATCGGAATTTATGGAGATAAAAAACAGACCCAATCCAAATGAGGCTTTTCCGAATCCGAAGATTCCAAGTCTCTGCTTCATCAAGAACGTGGTGAAGAACCCGCGTATCATCATTGGTGATTACACCTATTACGATGATGTGGATGGTGCTGACCAGTTCGAGAAGCATGTCACTCATTTTTACGACTTCATAGGTGACCGGCTGATTATTGGCAAATTCTGCGCTATTGCCAAAGGTGTAGAGTTTGTCATGAATGGAGCCAACCATAGGATGGACGGCGTGACAACCTATCCGTTTTACGTCATTGGTGGCGACTGGGGAAGTGCCATTGCTCCAGTGAAAGATGAATTGCCTCTAAAGGGTGATACCGTTGTGGGCAATGACGTTTGGATTGGTCAGAATGTCACTGTCATGCCAGGCGTTCATATTGGCGATGGAGCTATTATCGGTACAAACTCTGTGGTAGCCTCTGACATTCCTCCTTACGCTGTTGCCGTGGGGAATCCTTGCCGAGTGGTCAGAATGCGTTTTGATGACGAATTTATCGCCTATCTGCTGAAACTGAAATGGTGGGATTGGGACATAGAGAAGATAGAGGCTAATTTTGAAGCATTGTCAAGTGGCGATTTGTCGTTGATAAAGAAAATCATTGTGTAAATTCCAATTTATCTGTTGGAACTGAATAACAGTTAATTAAAAAAGGTCTTGGCAGTTTAGAGCCCCTTGATAAGGGGCGGCTATAATGCAGGGATTATAAGAACATGAATAAAGTAATGTTTTTGCTGGCAGTAGGACTCATGTGCCTGACTGCCTGTGCCCAGAAGAAGGGTGGAGAAAGAGGACCGCGCATGGGTGGCGGTATGAGTGTTAACAAGGATTCTGACAGCGCGTTTGTTGCTTTGAAGAACGACTTACCCCGAAAGGCTGGACACTCTCTCCTGCACACGATATCAATCCAGGAGCTAAGTCACATCAATGCTTGCTTATAGACTCATACACAGAAGAGTCGGACATCAATGTCCTACTCTCTGCAAGCGAGAGCTACATGCTTGAACGCCAAGAAGCATCAGATATTATAGAGGAGATTCAAACCGCCATCAAAGATTGGCGCAAGACCGCAGCAGAATTGCAAATACCCATCAAACTGTTAGAATCATATTCCATTCGTTGGAATGAATTATAAAAAGAAGCTATTACTTCTTTATTCTGTATTTTGCCCCTTCTTTTTGATAAAACAGACAGTTTTTTGCCCACACTTTTAGTTTTGGGGTGTATTTTGGATAATTTCACATGATTTTTGCCCCTACTTTTGGATATTTTTTAAATATGACATGTACCAGGTACCTGTCATCTTGGACACATATACATACAAAAGGCCCTGGCCTGCAAAGCAAGTCAGGGATTTACTATTTAACAAGATGAACTGTTTACGAGACCTCAATGGCCTTCGTCACTGTCTCCTTCGGTTCGGACTTTGGCATGGTGATGGTCAGAATGCCGTCCTCCACCTTGGCAGAGATCTGGTCTTTCACGACATCATCAGGCAGCGTGTAGTTCTGCTCGTAGTTCGAGTAGCTGAACTCGCGGCGCAGATAGTGATGATGCTTGTCCTCATGCTTGTGTTCCTGTTTGTTTTCAATGGCGATGGTGAGGTTGCCCTCGTCATTGATGCCTACGCGGCAATATTCTTTCTTGATGCCTGGAGCTGCAAGTTCCATGATGTAACTCTTGTCGTTCTCCTTGACATTGACTGCGGGTGCTGTACTGTTGGCACGAGGCATCCAATCTTTGTTAAAGAAATCCTCAAATACTGTTGGCATCCAACTGTTCTGAAACATTACTGGTAACATAATCAATACCTCCTAATTATACTTTTAGTTTAACTTATTTGTTCTTGATCGCCTCGGCTTTCACTCCGGCTTTCACCAACAAATAAGCAAAGTACATGCCTATGCGGGAAAACGCTCGTAACTATGCCAAGATGACACGGATTTTAAACTCGCTTAAAGGATGCTGACAATTCCTTAAACTCAATTAAACATGACTGACATTTCTTTAAACTTCCTTAAACATTGGACGGAAATTCTGTCAGTCTTCAGATCCAAAACTCTTTTTCTCCAGTCTGCTCTATCCGGCCCTGGCACTTGGGACAAGTATGTCCGTCCCATAGTCGGATATGATCGCTGCCACACTGCAAACAGAGCCTGCCGACCTCACTTCTGTAAGAAGGTGCCACGTCGGCAATAATCCCGCCCACCACGATGTTCTGGATGCTCTTGCAGTCGGGACACGACACGGCACGAATCTCCTGGCGGAAGAGTCCTCTGCCTTCGTACACCTCGGCTTCGTAGCCACACTGGCTGCAGCGATATTTGAGTTTCCAAGCCATTTCTTTACTGAAAATCGGTTTTGCTGGGGCAAAAATACATAATTCTGCCCAATTTTTTGTACTTTTGTAGCGATCAGTATCTGTATAATTTGAAATGTTGAATCTGGAATGCTCCTACGGGTATGCGCACATGACGACCTTGATGCGTCTGGTCGCCATTCAGATGACGGATAATGCGCTGTTTGCCATCAACGATCTCCACCTCCTCGCATTTCGCTAACCCGATGCGCTGCTGAAAGGTAACCACCACCCCACTGCCTATCACCAGGTAATCCTCTTTACCCAGCCGAAGGATGATACAAGCCGTCTCTGGCCATTCCGCATCCTTC
>JAEEGK010003927.1_pt1 | contig 36710 bp, 34 predicted proteins | sample 8958771 | NCBI WGS metagenome assembly JAEEGK01 (sample SAMN16246547, study PRJNA631951) | gut metagenome | biome: gut microbiome; feature: rumen; material: SC-attached | host: Bos | place: Iran: Karaj | collected 2018-10 | reverse complement strand
ATCTGTCCCAAGCCTACGCTGCTCTTGGGGATATAGTGAAAGCTGGGGAAATCATTGCGAAGTCAGGGAACACAGGGCGTTCAACAGGCCCACACCTGCACCTGACATCCAAAAAGGATGGCAAGGCTTTTGACCCGACCATCCTGATAGAGTTTATACGTTCAGTGAAAAAATCGTGTTTGAGAGGCTTGGCTTTCTGATTACTCTTTAAAACTCATAACCGACTTTCAGAGCAATACCTTCGGTGGTTAGAACACGCCCACTCCTGTAGTAGTCCATGTTTTTGCTACCCTTGAAGCTTGAAAAGGTTTCGAACTGAAGCTTCTCAACCGTATATCCAACGGAAACATTAATGGCTTGCTTTTCATTGGTAGCAATCCTAAGTCCTGCGGAAGCATTGACATAGAGGCCACCACTGTTGGTGACATAGGTTCCGCCCTTGACATCAACGAAAGGACAGAACTTTGTCTTTGTGAAGTTGGCACGAGCATTGGCGAAGATGGGTATATCGACCTTGCTTTCCCTGGTATCAAGAGCTATCGTCATGTTTGGAGTCTCATATTTGGGCATGAAATGAAAACCAAGACCAGCTCCAAGGAAGAAATACGGGTTAATCTGATAACCATGAGAAGTGTTGACCTCAAAGCGGCCAAACTCATAGTCCCCAATACCAATTGTATAACCGGCATCGGCAAATCCTCTGTAACACTGGCCAGACTCATTCTGTGCCATGATGCTTTGCGTCATACCGCAAAGAACAAACAAAGATAAAACTAACTTTTTCATACGCTGAATGAATTTAGGTTGTTATTAATGTTCACGTGGCAAAGATAATTATAACCTGTGCAGTGTATCTGCATAGGAAATGATTATTTTTGTATTAAGTTCAAAAAAGCATTTAAACTAATTAAAAAGAAGGAACGACCGGCTATCTCAGCTGATCGTTCCAAAGCGTTCGCTATTTATTCGGCGTTCCTGAAACCTCGCAAAATTCCAATGACATAAATCACAAGAATAAGTAGCAATGTCCGCGCCTTTAGCAATAGTGGAGTCTCGCGACTCGTTTTTTCAAATAGTCAGCCAACTAATACGCCCCTTGGGATTAAGGGTCACGTTCTATATTTCTTTTTCTTTCTGAAGCCCATAATGAACTCCCATTTGTCATCATAGTCAGTTGTCATAATAGCTTCACCTGCGTTAGTTGATTCTGCAAGTGGAATCAAGTCTTTCGCCATTTCTTCTATATCACTTCTGTCCATAATTATTTAGTATTTTAGTCCCATCCTTCATCGTCGTTGTTTTCCATATATCGAGACATCCCATTGTCATCCATGTCATCTTCGGATGCAGGATCAAATCCACGCATGTTATCGTTATTCACTTTTGATTTGTATGATGACGAAGAATTGTGTTGCTTTGGAGTCTCTTTTACATCCATTTCCTTGACATCGTTTGATGTGGATGTATTAGCAGTATCATCAGACCGTAGTATCTCATTAATTGTTGCTGTATCAATACCTATACCATTACCGCCATCACGCACCTCATCATTACTGCTTTTTCCATTGCATGCTGCAAATATAAGGGCTACTATAGCAAAAATCAGTTGTTTCTTCATCGTTATTATAAGTAATATTATTACCAATTAGGTGGCAGCACGATATTCTCCACGTTGTGAGCCTTCTCGAACAGAGGAGAGATTTCATCATCAGTAAATCCTGCAATGCCGCAGCCGATACGAGTAACGAGAAATGTTTGATTTTGATGCTCTTTGGCAAACTGGATAAACTCCTCAACATACGGGCGAATGGTTTCTACGCCGCCCTGCATTGTCGGGATGGCATAGCTCTGACCTTGCAATCCCACACCCTGGCCCATGATGGCACCGAACTTGCGGTAAGCAATATATGCCGCTCCACCGCCGTGCATACCTTTGAGATTGCTGCCGAAAACAAAGATCTCGTTCGGCTGCAGCTCCGTGATAAACTCTGGAGTCGTTCTCTTCTGTTCCATAACTTCTTCTCTGATAAAATCCATGTCCTCGTATGCCATTGGAGTTGGCATCGACATAGTAGCCTCTCCCATAGTGGCTTCCCTGCGAAGCATTGCTCTTTCGTCCATTACCTCCGGCATATCCAAATCCATATCGAAGAATTTCTTGAAATACGGAACAATGATACGCTCTTTCAGTTTGTTGAACTTTTGTGAGATGGCCGAAGGTGTCATTCCTAACTGGGCTGCTATCTCTTTGCCCTTGAAACCGCGAAGCAGTAACATGTCAATAATCAGCCTGTCATCACGGTTCAAAGGTGCATTATCGCAAACATCCTCAACCATTTTGTTGAACTGCAACCGTAGGTCATTGGTCATGTCGAACGACATAAGATAATCCTCGAACGTGATGCTGCCGTACTCTTTGCGATACCACTTCAGCGCGTCGAGCACTACATATCGGAACCCGTTGATGAGCCATGTCTTCAGACTTACATTGGGTGAGTGATCCTCCAGAGGCTTCCAGTCGTGTTCCATCAGGTAGATAGCATACTGATGAGCCAGTGACATGAAATCCAGATTCTCTTTCTCACGCAACTGATACCGCTGGTCGAAGATATTATAGCCCACCTGACAATACCCGTAGAAATACTCACGGATAATGTCGGCATCGCCCTCGCGGAAACCGCTCAGAATCTCTTCGTCTGACAGTCGCTGATAGTACATAACTCGATATTTTGGGCGAAATTACGAAAAAATTCTCATACTTACTTAATTTTTCTCCAAATTCTTCTTCAAAGAGATAAAGACTAGTCGAAAAAGAAGTATTCACCATTTAAAAAGTTACGATTATGAAAACAAATGAAGTTAAGACCAAGCGAGTTCACAACCTGATTATTGTCGATGAGAGCGGTTCTATGGAAGTTATTCGCAAGCAAGCCTTTGTAGGCATGAACGAAACCCTTCAGACGGTCCGTAAGATGCAGGAGAAGTTTCCCGATCAGGAGCAGTTTGTCACCCTGCTCACCTTCGACACTGGCCACACTACCTGGCACTACGACAACACGCCTGCCTCTCAGACCAAGGATTTGGACTGGAAAGCCTATCGTCCCGGTGGAGGCACGCCTCTCTACGATGCCATCGGTAAAGGAATCTCCAAGACCAATGCCCAGATTGAGGATGGCGACCATGTGCTGGTGACCATCATCACTGACGGCGAAGAGAACAGCAGTGAGGAATGGACGCTGAAGATGATCCGCACGATGATTGAGAAGCTGAAGAAGCAGAACTGGACCTTCACGCTCATCGGTACCGACAACCTCGATGTAGAGACCATGGCCCACTCCTTTGCCATCGATGAGCACCTTGAGTTCCAACAGGATGAAGCCGGTACCAAGGCCATGTTCGCCCGCGAACGCCGCAGCCGTGAACGCTACAACTGCTGTGTCGCCGAGGCGATGCCAATGCCCACAGGCTCGTTCTTCGAAGAGGAGAATTAGAAATACAGTAGTTATAATAATGAGATTGCCCTCGAACTATGTCGAAGGCAATCTCAATTTCGTTCTGATACCCGTTTTAGTCGTACCAAATAGATGGCATTGGTTTCTGTGCACTTGATTCGACTTGCTCGTTGTCGATCTTGTTTTTGTCGTCTCTGACTTCCTTTTCTGTTAACATAAGCAGCTCCTCCGTTGATGATTAGTTACCGCAAATATAAGGATTATTTGGGCTCGTTGTACTTATCGTATTCCTCTTTTATGACACATTAACCAAATGCGGTATTTATATTCATGTAAAATTCATAACGGTGCAAAAACGCTTTAGTCCCATCCTTCTTCATCGTTATTCTCCATATAGCGACTCATGCCGTTGTCATCCATGTCATCTTCTGAGGCGGGATCAAAGCCACGCATATTGTCCGGCTTGTGGGGAGGACGTCCTTTCCCGTGTGGCGGTGGAGGTGGTGGCCCGTCGGGATGCATACCAGCAGGTGGTGGCGGTGGTCGATGACCATCAAACCTGCCACTATCGGGTGGTGGCGGTGGCATATCAGGACGCACAGAGTCCATAACGGCAACACTATCCATATCGCTGACATATGCGTCATTAGTGCCCTTTTTGCTGGTACATGATACAATGAACAGCAGGACAAATGCAGCGTAAATGACAAATTTGCGCTTCTTCATTTCACAATCTCCTTATACTTTTTAATCGCATCCTGCATAATGTCATAGTGGTCGAATGCCAAATGTGGCAAATCCGACAGTGGCCACCATTCTGCTTTGGCGGCATCATCCTGACCAGTGACGGCTACAGCAGTATCAACAATAGCGAGATAAGCAATGGTGATAGTTCTCCCTCTTGGGTCACGGTCAACCTTGGAATAGGCTCCAATCTGCTGAATCTTTGACAGCCGAAGCCCGGTTTCTTCCTCCAGTTCCCTGATGGCGCACTGCTCCGTAGTTTCATCCATATTCATGAAACCACCAGGGAAAGCCCAACTTCCCTTGAAAGGCATGTTGCCCCTTTGAATCAGAAGGACTTTCGGCTCTGCCTCTCTCGTTATTACTATGCAGTCAGCCGTCACTGCCGGTCTTGGATATTTATATGTATATGTCATTGCTTCCTGATTTTTTTTATTCTGACTCTAAGTCTATAGCAGCACCTTCGTCGCCATAACCTGCAATAAAGCTGTCCCTTATATATCGCCTGTAGAATTGAAGAACAACTCTTTTCATATCTGTAGGCAGGTATTTCATTGCTTGCAACTGCATCTCAATAGGTATCCCCCAAATAGCTTCTGCAATACAGCCGACAATAGCACCAAGTGTATCAGCATCAGCTCCAAGACTTACAGCCTTTCTTACAGCATCCTCAAATGATGTACTTTCACCTATAATCCAGAGTGCAACTGGCACAGTTCCCTGACATGTTTCATCAAACTTTTTTATGACGTCTGATTTTTGGATTTCGATATCATAATCAGAAATAGCTGTGCATCTGCTCAATATAAAGTCTATTTCTTTTTCGCCGAGTACGTCGCATCCCTGACGTAGTTCTAAAGCAGTATGAATGGCTATTGCAACAGTCTTCGCTCCTTTGATTCCTTCAGCATGATTGTGAGAAGGAATAGCTGTTTTTTCTGCAGCTTCAAGCATTTGGTGAACATCCTCGAAACAATATGCTACAGGACTCACCCTCATGGCAGAACCATTTCCAAACGAGTTGTATGGTTGAGGATTGTCACTTCTAACCCATTGGGCAAAACGTCCGCCGTAGCCTCCCATTGGATAGGGATAACGTCGGCACCATTCATGAATACTCTCTCCGAAATCCCGATCCTTCAACAATGCATCTGCCACAGCAATAGTACAGATAGTATCATCTGTAAAGCTGTTTTCTTCCGACATCCATTCAAAATTATAGTCATTGGTGGGATTGAATTCCCATCGGCTGCCAACTATATCACCAATAATTGCTCCTAACATTGTTTTTTGTCATTAATACGCCACAAAGATACGATTTTTATTTGATATTTGTGTGATATCTGAGGTGAAAAAGACTTATAATCAACTCATATAGCCGATATACGTATAGAAAGAGTTTTATTTGTAATATAATTAGTTACTTTTGCATGGTCAAACAATAAAAAAGAAATGATTGCAGATTTCAACACTATGCCCCAAATGTTTTGGTATTGCAATAGCCAGTACTTTGATCACAAGCTGCCAACTCCAAGGTTTGGCATTCTTCGCTCCTTCCGTAAACTTGCTCGGTTCGAGTATGACAGGCGAAAGGGGAAGAGTGATAAACGAAAACGAATTCTCTTCTCAGACTATTTTGACTTCGACGAAGATATATTCAAAAACATTATGGTTCACGAAATGATTCACTACTATCTTTTGATGAATGGTACTAATGATAAATGTGATCATGGTGCAGATTTTATGGCAATGGCACAAGAACTGAACCAAAAGTATGGTCTGAATATTACGACCACTTTTGATGCATCAAACACTCCCAACTCTCCCCATGCTCCTAAACGCACATGGTGGCGATGCTTATTTTGTCGTAAGTAATACAGTTATACGTATATATTCCGTGTTTTATTTTATGTTATTTATTACCTTTGCATCACATTCAACAATTAATAATAATAAATAAGGTATTCAATGAAAGATTTTAATTTTGCAGAGAAACTTGCACAGCGTAAGGAAAAGGCCGAGGCTCAGGCTAAGAAGTATTTTTATGATGTTAAGCAGCGCAAGGCCTACTACTGGGCTGAAGGAAGCACCTGTGACGACCTGGACAACCACAATGAAGTGTTTCTCCATTTCACAGACGAAGAGATTGCACGCATAAAGGAACTTATTATCAACGATGTCAACGACAGCCATACTGTCCCCCAGCCAGTAAGCACTGTTAAGGAGGCTCTCGAAGTACTTACCTATGGTGACCTCTTTGATCAGAATGAGGAACTGCGCAAACTTTTGCTCGACCGTTGCGAAAAAGCAAACTTATACCCTTATGACATTGATTTTGATACACGCTACTATTTCTATAAATTTGGCTGCCTAGCTTATGATTATGAGAAGAACAAGACATGTGACCCTATCACTGTAGAGATAATTCTTTCTGATGAAGAATATCTGTCACTTCTATCTCTTCAGCTTATGGAACGTGAGAACTTCAATTTCAACCAATTGCTTAAAAAGAACCAGGAGTTTGCTGTCAAGCTGAATAAAGCCGTTGAAGGTTGCATCTATGGTTGGCGATTCCCTGTTCATGTACCTTTTGCTATCCTTTTTGATGAGGTTCGTGCCGATGCAGAATATATCGACGGTTCAATGCCAGCGGATATGGAGATTTTTTCTGAGAATACAGATGACCACTTTTTCCACATCATAGCCAGTGCAGCCAGCCATATCCTTACTATCACAGAAGAGGAAATGAAGCAGGATGCAAACTTCGCTAGCCAACGTATTCTCTGTGACATTGATGCAGACAAGACTATGGAATTAATTGGTGGTAGGGATTATGCTGATATGCTTCGACGTCTGAAGGGGAACTTCCATGAACGTGAAGCGTTCGATAGCATCAAATCTTGGCTGAGGATTTTTGAAATCTCCTTCAGTGAAAAGACTTCTGAGTAGAAAGATCTATGAGTTTATTGTATTATTATTAAACATCAGTATTATGGCAAGACAAACATTAAGAGACCGTAACCAGCATGTCATTGGTTACATCGACGTAGAATTCAGTGGACGTCAGTGTCTGCGAGACAGCAACAACCATGTTCTCGGCTATTATGAGCCAGGACGCAACGAGACCGTAGACTCCAATTATCATCTTATCGGTCGAGGAAATCTCCTTACTACTTTGCTGTAGTAACCGTCAATAGCCATTCGCCTGAGAAGGACTGTGAGATTGCCTCCCCTTAAGCAAGTTCAGGCATTTGGCTATTTTTATATGATACTTATAGGTATAATAAAATGAACAAATATAAATTCTTTTTGTACTTTTGCACCATGAATCAAAAATGTTGTAAATATGGACGAACAGAAAAAATTAGAGAACTATCTTGAGTTTAGAATTCCTGTTAAGAAAGAAAACGGGTGGTCTGATTGGGCGCAAAAGATGCGTTCTGCAATCAAAACAGCAGGCATCCCTGTAAAATGGCAGTGGCGCTTCCATTACCATATGACTATTCTGTATCTCGACGATAACTTATGCGTAGATCAACTCAACTCAGGTTTCGCCCAGTGTCTGTCTGATATCTCTGCCTTTCCTCTAAACATTGACAAACTAGATGCCTTCACTACCTCTGGGGGGAATGAACATATTATCTGTCTCACCACTACCCAGATTCCTCAGCAGGTACTCAACCTCGCCAGAGACACTAGAACGTTGGCTGACAATCTGAATGCTAGTTTTGACAACCGTCCCTTCAAATGTCACATCACTCTGGGTCGAGTATCCACCCAGAAGGCTACACTCGAGCAACTTAAGAACGCACTTTGTGCCATCACTCCGCCCGCTTTTAACTGTCTCATTACTGAGGCTGAACACCGCTATCGTAGTGGTGACATAATACGAACGTGGAAACTCAAATAAATAACAAATGCATATACATAAGACATTACAGCAGAAAACTGACGAGTGTCTCGCTCTACTTCGTTCTACAAATCGGGATAAGATAGAAGATCTTATTCGTCATATAACGCGTATGGGCTATTTCGAAGCGCCTGGCTCTTTGAAACACCATCGCTTTGTCGGTGGCCTTGTTAGCCATTCCTTAGAAACATATCATAAGGCAATGGAACTACGTGAAGAAAAGATTCGCGAGGGATTATCTCCAGACCAGATGCCTGAAGATAGTGTGATTATTGCTGCTTTGATGCATGACTTATGCAAAGCAGATGTCCTTCGTTACAGCTCAGAGACCCACAAAGCCTATGTCTGTAAGAGTCATAAAGGACATAGCCAGAGGTCTGTCCGACAGATTGGTTACTCAGGTTTTCAACTCACATCCATAGAAAAAGAAGCCATTTTGTGGCACATGGGAGGAAAACATATATGTCCTGATAAACAGGAAAGAGTAATTTACTATGAGTCACATCCCCTAAGTGATATCATACGCAGGGCTGATGGTAAATCTATAGGCGAGTCAAAAAGAAGACATCACCCTGATAGGTGCATATAACGTCTTATTTATCCGTGGAAATATCTTAGAGTAAGTGTTATACGTATATTTCCAAAGCCAAGTTCGATTTATTTTCGTACCTTTGCACTCAGAAAATGTAACTCATATTCATAATTCAGATTTAAAGGTTAATACTTGTTGTTTCACAAAAAGCGCCCGATTGTGATAATCCGGCGCTTTTTTTTTCATATAATCCTATAGTGAGATGGCAGAAACTTTGATTTATTATACCATGTCGGTATTAAATCTATACAACGATTTTAGTTTAAACATTATAATTTCTCTTCCTTCCTCTCTAACTAAGTCATAGTCAAGATACTGTAGCTCATCGTAAAATTTACAGGTTTCATTATCATTATGCACAAAAACAAATATTCTCGCATTGTTTTCTCTTTGGTTTTTTATTGCCCCGTTAATATGAGTAAATACCTGTGGGAATCTTTTGTCTTCTCCATTACCCCTAAGTGTTATGATATGAGGATGATCATTATCAATTTCTACGGCTTTTGACTTACTTATAAATATAAGAATGTCTTTACCAATTTGAACATAATATATTTCATGTTTGAAATTGTACACTTTCTTGTTGTCAAACAGTCCATAGTCAACATTCCCATTCAACCTAAATTTATGAATCTTGTCTTTTATAACTGCTTCAACGATTTTTGTTTCATCTATAGAAAAATCCTGCCTCATATCCTTGTTTGTTTCTCCTTGAACTGTTTCAGGATCTGTAGATGTCATCACAGGTTTTAGAATCTCGGAAGTATCTGCTAAATTGGCATATCGATTAACAAGATCTTCTATAATCAGTTCCCTCAACATCTTACGTTCATTGGACAGAATTTCGCCTAATCGCATTAACTCATTATATTTTGCTATAACTTTGGTTCCAGTAGGTGATTCTTCGCTAATATATTCGACAGCTGTTGAAATAGACAATCCCTTGGCCTTTGTGTAATAGTTTAGAATTGCCAATTCTTTCTCACTTAGATTAAGCATCTCTATTAATTTTGCGGTATCGGATGATATAAGATCGCGAATTCGGGAATGGTTTTCTATTCTTTTGCACAATTCTGCATTTGCAATTTTAACATTGGTCAAGTCAATGAACTGTTCTATTGAAGGGAATAAGATATAGAGTGATTTGTATATGGCATCATTATCAAATCCTTGTTGTTGGAGAAAATGGTAAATTGCTTTCAGCTTCAATGTTTCTTTTGTGTCATTTGTCACAAGATTCTCATTCGTCTGCTGCTTAATTTCAATGCTATCAACTTTTTCTTGCAACTTTGACTTAATTGTTTTAATTGCGGAATCTAAAATATCTTCTTCTTCAGTGCAAATAAAGCAATCTTCAGTATACCACTTGGAATCATTCAGAACAGTGAAAGAATCAAAATCTGATGGCAATTCTTTTTTATATAGAATGGCTCTGCGATAATCACTGATACCATCTCTTCTAGTAATTACTATCATTTTTTCTTTTGCAAGAATCCAGCAAACTGTTCCCTTTTCAATATTACATGGCTTATGTAAAGACTTCTTTGAATAAATAAGGTTGCTATGCTCAGATAGTTTGATAGAATCATCGTTCACATAAACGAATCGCCCAATAGTTACAATGGGGACTACAACTTCCTTAACTTCTTCAACAGGCTCTTGTTTAACATCTGATACAGGAACTACTTCTCCTGATTCTATATTTAGATCTAATACGTTTCCCTCAGAAAGCTTGGTGCCAGAAAAGTTAATTTTGTACTCTGTTTCTTCATCATTATCATCGTAGCTAATTATATTGATAATGTCATTGTCGAAAACAGGCTTAACATAACTTGTATGGGCAACCGTTAATATGTTGGAATCGTTGGGAGGGAAGGTTTTAATAAAATCCCATTGAGCTTCATCGATTACTCCCAAAGCAAGCTGATCACTTATATATGTAATATCGGTATAGCCTATCCTTTCATCCGATGAAAGCATATTTTTGGCATTATACAAATTGAACAAATGACTATTTAGCCTATATTTGTATAAGGACTCTTTAATATGTAGGACCTCTTGCGCAACTAATTTGTTTTCTCCATGCAAATTTTGCTTGAATCTAACCAATGATTGCATTGTTCGCCCTGTTCCTTTTTGTATAAAGGATATTGTGGCCACTTCATCATGGACATCGATAATATCATTCCAATGTGTTAGCGGGAACTCCAATGTTCCAGTTTTTTCATTTATTAGCGATACAAGTCTTTCTCCTTTTGGATTGTAATCTACAACTCTTCGATACTTTTCGTCAAGGACTTCTTTAGAAATATCTGCATATTCTCGAGTAAAAGTATTAGGCATCAGCAAGACAAAGCCAACTCTTGCCTGCCTTTCATCTCCTTTAATCTTTATGAGAATATTCTTATTATCATAAAAGAATACTTCTTCTGCCCAAAACTTTTTTAACGTGTTTTTTACAGCGATAAAGTTTTCTCCATTTGGGTTAAATACAACCTCTAACTGTGCATTGCCCCATTCTTTTATAGACAGGCTATCTGCCGTCTGTTGTGCAACTAATTTTACCATAGTGTTTTTGTATTAATAGATCTTACACCTACAAAATGTCCTTTATAGGAAACACCACTAATAGGCAAGACTTGTGCTTCAGGAACATTTGTTATTAACGAGCCGTCTGACATGGAAATGTCATATGTTATTTCGTTGTTTTTGTTATCCAAATACACCATATCTACAATGATTTGCTCTTTCTTATCAACATCACTAGGATCAGGTATATAGTAGGCTTCAGAGTTTCTTGCAACATGATATTCTGATATTGCTACAAGTCCGACCTCTTCTGGTTTGTTATTGACTATTTCATCGCGCATATTATGTATGGCATCCTTTGTCGATTGATTAAGAGCCACACCTAATATGTCTTGTTCAAGTCCATTGTCAATCAAATCAACCATCATATTAAAGCCTCTTTTCAATTCAAATGGATCCATTAGCCTTGACGTGATGTTTAATCCACCAATAATCTTATCATAGATAGTTATGAAAGAAGTATTTGACTTGATGCTCCCGATATCTGTGTTAAGAGTACCAGAACAGTACTCAATATCAGAACGTTCGAAAGCTGAACTGCTAAGGAACACTTCATATAAAAGATGCCCCACAAGTGAACGCTGGATTTTACTTGTAATTAGAGGATGAGTAATAATAACACCTTCAGTCAGCATTGTATGATTGAACGAATTCTGTTTCCAGTAATCTCCTGGATAATCTTTTATATTCTCGATACCACCACCATTCGCAAATTTAGTATACTCTTTATAGCCTTTAATGGTTGTAAACTCGCTAAGTCCCAAGTTCATGACGTGAAGTTGCCCGAAACGGATATGACTATGAATTTGTGATGATTTTTGTGGAGTCACAAGTACACCTGTCCTCGGTTTTGTCGATACAGATTGACTTCCACGTAACCGATCCAAAATAATCTCGTGTTTCATCTTGTCAACCTTAACAACGCGCCTTGGAATACGCAGATAGATATAAACTGCTTCAGGATATGCCTCGCGCAAAACATTCTGCATATTAAGTTCACCCAAACCTTGATCAGGATTGTTCCTTTCATATGCTTTGTACTGCACATCAAATTGCCTAAGGGTAAATACTATTTCAGGATAATTACCTCCCAACCCCATAAATTGTTGATAATCCACCGAGAACTGGTTGTTAAGTATATCGTGACATATACCACTGAACTTCTTAGGGAATAAGCATTCTATACGATTGAATTCTGTGTTCAGATTCTTGCTAGCTACAGATTGGAATTCAAGGCCATCTCCTACAAAATGAAGAGCTTGGATGTTGACAAGATTTTTATTGTCAAGATATAAAGCTGGTTCTTCTGGAGGCAATGATAACAATTTTTGTGGATCCTTGAATAACCGTTGAGTGACAATACTATTGGGATTATTCATAATGATTACTACGGCTTCATCATTGATATTTCCTCTACCAACACGTCCTATCCTCTGGTAAAAACTAGTGGAACTATTAGGGATGCCCTTTAATATAGCGATATTCAGTGTCCCTATGTCAATTCCTACTTCCAAAGACGAAGTACTGACAACTCCTTTAAATCTATTCTCTGTTAAAGCGGTGAGAATATTATTGTAATCCTCTTTCTCCAAACCAGATTTGAAAGGATAAATACCTATCTGTTGTAGATTAAGAGCTTTATCAGCATCAACAGCAACTTGAGCAACATCCTTACGGCTGTCGATAAATGTTATTGATCGGCAATCATCTGGTAAGTTACCAGTTAATTCGGTTAAAAGGTCTGACAACCCCTTCCCTTGGTTGATAAGGAATATTTTAGTTGGGCATGAAGGGGAGGTGTCCATGCCTGGGCCAACAATTTCAAACGAGTCTATACCAGAAATGTCAGACGAATGCTGTACCGGGTCATTAATTGTGGCAGAAGCTGTAATATATTGCGGTAAATTTCCGCCAGAAAGAAGTACACAACTATTTAATCTTCGGAATAGATACGCGCTATTTGATCCAAGCATTCCACGATAGAGGTGTACTTCATCAATGATAACAAGTTTCAATTTACTAATAAATGCTTTCAACGTACTAGCAAATCTATCATCCTTTAGCTTGCCTAAAAGAAAAGTATGAATTGTGTCTGGGGTAAATGTAACGACACTACACTCATTGAGTATCTTTAAACGTTCTGCCTGGTCGTCGATAGTTCCATCAATTCTGCCGCATTTGACATTTTCTAATTTCTTTTGCCAACTTTCTACCTGTTGACTCCCTAAAGCCCTCATTGGATATACTGCAATGATTTTTGCTCCGGGATTCTTTTCAAGAATTTCTAATGCCGCCATATGGAAAATGGCGGTCTTGCCAGAACTTGTAGACGTTGTAATGCAAACATTCTTGTCTTCAGAGACTAATTTTGCAGCTGCATACTGATGCTCATACAACTGCCCATTATAATTTTTGTTCACATAATCTTCAACTCTTTGCCCCAAGTCCTTTACTCCTACATGAAATGACGCAGATTTCCCAGGCTTGTCAATTTCATGGACAATCACGTAGCCGTTGCCTTTCAGTATATTACGAACCTTGTCGCTAAGTTTGTTGTTTTGTACTTTTGGCAGATTGGATACTCCAGATGGAGACACTGTGGTAATTGAAGTAGATGCTATTGGTGTTTCATAAACAACATATTTAGGGTCATCACAGTTCAGTATCTTAGGCAATTTCCCAAGTTCAGCGTCATTATAACGAATAGCAGGACTTGTGATATCACTTATTTTATCTTTTATATGATCCATGTCACAAATATGGAACCAAGATTTAACTTTTGGAGATATCAAATGGTCATCAACTGTAATTGATTGATTGAACACAACAACTCCTGACGTATGACCCAGATTTACGTGTGAATTGGGAAACCAAGTATTAAATGTTGTGATAACGGCAAATTTATTGTTTTTTGTCTGGACGAAAGGATTCTTGCCCATACCCCCTTTGATTATCGTACCATCGTCGAGTTTCCAATCGCCATTTTCTGCTGCAATTACTTTTCCGTTGTAGTTTTTAAATTCTAAAACTATTATTGCATCGGGTTTTATGAGCAATGCATCAAGAGGTACACCATTAAAGTTAATATTAGCAAAAAGAAGGTGCATTTCTAAAGATGTATCATACAGATCTTTCAGAATTAAACACAACTTCCTAAACTGTTCGCGCTCATGAGTGTGATCATACTCTTCTAACTTGAATATTCTTAAGCTCATATCTTTATATGTTTTAATTATTAATTATTCAGATTGACTATTGGTTTGTTGTTGGTCGGAAGAACAAATGATTTGTTGTGTTTGAATGATTATTATCTGCTGCAATAGGCATTTGCACCTCTTCTTCCAGTTTCGGATATTGGATGGCCTTTGCTCCATGATCATGTAGCCAAATATGATTCAACGTAAATGCGATAGAGTCAAGTGTCTCTTCACGACTAGCTGGTTTCAGCTCACACTCCCACACTGTAATACAGTGCCATCCCATTGCCGCCAACTGTTTCTGTTCCGCATGGTCTCGCTCCTTGTTCCTACGAATCTTAGCAACCCAATAGTCACGATTCGTATTTGGGATCCTACAGCAATCTGAGTTTTCAAATGTTGTCATATCTACTTTATGCCCATGCCAGAAACACCCATTTACAAAGATACATGTACGGTACTTCCTTAGAACCAAATCAGGATGGCCAGGCAATCGCTTGTGGTTTAGCCGATATCTGAATCCACGTTTCCACAGACCATGCCGTACAATCAATTCCGGCTTAGTATTCTTTGATCGAACTGCAGCCATTGCTTTGTGCCGTTGTTGTGGAGAGAGTTTATCAGACATTATATCTTAGATTTTCAAGGGTTGAGAATTGTGAATCGTATCTTTCTGTTTGACCTCCGTATGGAATATTGTCTGCAGATGGATTCAACTGAGAACTATTAAGCTCTCTGTCTAATGCGATATCTGCACAAACGTACAATTCTATGTCTTTTTGTTGAACGAGATAATAACCTTGGCTAATGGCATCATCCTTGTATAATATGCGAGTATTTCCATTTACTTGGAAAAGGTGCTTATTAATTTCCTTGTTTCTTGTGTGGAACAATAAATAGCCAATTTCTCCGCTATGTTCGAGTAAAGTCTTACCATTCTTAGTAAGCTTTATCGGAATAGCTATTTTCCCATTGATAAATCCCTTTTGTTTAACATCGTAGTTCTCCATCATTACAAGAGCTACACCAGTACCATTACTGCTGTCCAGATATCGTAATCCTTTCTGTGGTATTGACTTCTCCAAAAGAGTTTGAGTTGCATGGTCGTCATCGAGCCACGTTTTTATCTGTTGATACAGCACATCCTCAGAAGAATTAATGTCAAGAAGAATTTCGTTGTAGCTGCCGTCTTTCTTATATATGTCATGCCAATGCCCACCAGGTTTAAGGGGGAATGCTCCGATATTTACCTCATCCACGCTACGATGATAATAAGAATTCACGAATTGCTCCTTGTTCAAGTTGCCAGGATATAGAACATAACCTCCAATAACCTCGCGTTTTAGCTTTTCATCACTTGCATGAGTATAGTAAATGGCATCACGATAGCGGTGTAATTGGTTGATTGCATCCACAGGCGGCACTTCTACACCATTGATTCTTGGTATACTTGTGTCACGTATGCGATATTTCGCATCGAAAAGATATGTGTATAGAATCGCTTTGTCTGTCTTGCTAAGCCGTAAAACAATGTCAGGACGCTGCTCAGTTGTTTTAGAAGTGGTATCTGCTATATCGGTATTGTCGCTTGTTGTAGATTCATCCGTCAGCTGCTCCTCATCATCGGTTGTTGCATTATACATTACAGAAGCCAGCTGAACATTGGGTTTTTCAGTTTCAAAGAAAGTCACTTCCGACTTACTTCCTTGTATTAAGGACTTTATGAATTCACCTTCAGTTTTGCTGCCCTCAGCATGCATCGTAGCCTTTTCCCTTAGTATATGTTGAACAATGTTCTTGACCTTAATGAAACACCAAATCTCATATAGCTCAGAGATATCCTTAACCTCCAGTTGCATTACACCCTCTTGTAAATCATAACCGCACTGAAGAATAATCCATTTTTCGTAAACTTCACGATAACCCGCAGCCTGTTTCATTACCAATGAATCCTGAGTAAATCCTTTAAAGGCACCAATACCGCGAAAGAATGGATCACTTGTTAAAGAAGCAAGTTCCTCATCCATTGCTTCAATCTGATTACGCAAATCCAGATTATCTGCCTTTAGCACATTCATTACGTTGCGCCTTACTCTTTTGAATCGGTCAGCAATACTGTTGAGTGCATATTTCAGAAATCGATTTTCTACGGTATCCTTACTTAGGAACATCTCCTCCATTCGATAGAGATGTGCCGGATTGTCCTTGAATTCCTCATATTCATTTTCCAGTTCAGGAGGCATGTAAGGCATACGCTCCGCTCGTTCATAGCGAACAGAGGTCTGTAGTCTTCGTTTGGGATTGCAGATTATAAGCCGTGATGCTTCAGTTATTTTTCTGAAACAGTCTCTGAATATCTGCCACCAAATTAAGTCAGTCGATTCTTTATCATCCGGACGGAATGTGAGATAGGTTTCCTTGAGGAATGAGTAGCTGAGCATGGCAAACTCTTCCTCTATGTCGCGTATCACGTTACGCATATCTGTCCGATAATCCATCTTGTAACTCAACACTTCGGTAGTGAAGGCCATGCATTCCTCCTGACCGTCTTTTTCATACACTACCTTAATGTCGGTACGGCCTACTTGGTTCTTGTAATTCACCGAACCAAAGATGATTGAATCTTCTGCAGACACGTGCTGGCTCTGCTCTTTACCAATAGTAAGTCGCAACAGCCTTATTCCGCTCTTGTTTGCTTTGGCATGGAGTGGATAGTCAGTATTTTCAAAGAAAAAGGCATCCCAACCGGTAATTTCCTCCTCAGCAAACCACCCTTCTTCGGCATCAGCAAACGTTACACCCTTCCTGAACTTTACATCATCCGATGACTGACCGTAAAAAGCTTGTTTGCGAACTAAGGTTTCACTATGTTCGTTGTCAACTTCCAGATTGTGCACGCACTCTCTTATCCTGCGCCCGTAATTGGGACAAGTGAAACAGAGCGTTACATCGCCGTTTGTTACTTCAAGGTGTTCAATAATGTCTGCCATTAGGTCCAATAGGAAACAAATTGCTTAACTTTTAGAGTATTTGCCATTTTCACAAGTTTGTCATGCGACTTTGGATAAGTTTCGTTTATCACAGAAAGAAGATGCTTTTCATCCAAAAGTTCTCCTATCGAGCGTTTGTCACCTTCTATTCGTGAAAGTATCTTCATTAGAGTAAATTCATCTAGAGCTTCATCAACATTGAAATCAGGATTAAATTTTCGTGCGGCACTTACATAGAGCAGAGCTTCATTGGCGGCTCGATAACCCAATTTGAATGGTGAATCTTCCAATATTGTATTGATGTTTGTTAGATACTTCTCCACTTCTTCAGCTTCGTTGTCCTCGGCTTCAAGTCCTCGGATAGGACGATCAATTAGCAATTCCTTTGTTTTTTCGCTCATCTCGGCAACATCGTTCTCACTTGTCCCATCGAAGAATTTATCGTATTCCACTTTATTCATGACCACAGACATGGCTCTATCAAGTACTTTTCGTGAAAATGAGAAAGTTGTTTCGTCCATATTCACTGTGCCCATTACAAACAAGTTTGGTGGCAGAGTAAGGCCTTTCGTTCTGAAACGTTCAGCAATTTCTGACTTTCTTTGCGTATCCAGTTTACCCACCAAATGAGCAATCATCCTGTCACTCAGATTGTCTATTATAACCCCATCATCATTTTTGGTGTTAAACGATTCAAAAGGTTTGACAATTGGATCGGTCTCATATTCACCATTTTCAATAGAGCGGCTTTCGATAGCACTTAAGAACTCTGCAAAATATTGCTCAACAGGAGCCAGGTTCATTTCATCAAGGCAAAGGAAGAACGGCACCTTGGGATGTCTCCATGCTCTTGCAACAAACTCTACAAAGGGAGTAAACTCATAATGTGCACCCCCGATGTTAGATTTGTAACCTACCACTTCCAACGAGTTGTGCCAATTAGGTTTTACCTGTATTAGCTCAAAGTTTACAGGTTTATGTAGTTCCCAACGGTCGAAACCGTTTGCGACGGATTTCGGGTCATATAGTTTTTGTAGCTCTTCCGTTATACTGGATTGAGCTAATTTACGTACTATACGACTCTTACCTGTTCCTGAAATACCAGCTAAGAGCATAAATGGTTTTGTGCGGAGGGCAGTTAAATAATTCATATGTGTTGTTGTTTCGGGATTGTAATGATATGTAATAGAAGGCCCTTTAATGGCATCTTCTTCTGATATAATTGAAAGAGAAGACAAAACTTCACTATATTTAATAATATATTTCTCCTTAATAGCTTTTGTCCCTTTACTAACATCATCAAAGAAGCCAGCATCAGAAAGGAATTTCAGTCCCTTGTCATCTCTGTAGTTATTCTTTGCATAATCAGAGATAGTCAATTCGGAACCTTTTAGGCGCGACAGAGAAATGTCAACTAAGATTTTCTTGTAGTCTTTACCGTTAGATAGATTCTCCAAGATATATGCATATTCGGTCTTGCTAATTTTGTTGTTCAACAATAAGCATGATACAAGGAATACTTTTGGAGGTTCTATCTTAGAACGAGATTCTGGTACAGCGGGATTATTGCTGCCAAAGGTGTGGGATGATATAGATGCTATCAAACAATCAACCATATCCTCTTCGTCTTTTGAAACAAATGCTTCATAATACCGACGTCCAAAATCATTGATTTTGTGAGCACCATCTTCTCGCACATCAAGCAAGCCATAATACAATGCAGGCTTATACTTTGCAATTGCCTGGCCACCCGAACGAGTTTCCCTTTGTTTACCAATAGCGTCATATTCTATATCCAATTTATCCAAAAAGGTTGAATTGTCAACCCAATCGTTGGCATTATAGAATATCTTTAATGCAATTCCAATGACAATTTCTGGCTCTGCAGAATTGCGTAGTACAGTCGGTCTTACCATTTTATAATTGCTTTAAGAGTTGTTCAACAATAACTGTAATCATTCTAGAAGGAATGCCTTCGCCTATAACTTTTCTTATAAAAGATTCTTTTGCCCAAGACGGAATGTTCCAATCAAGGGGTAAAGAAGACACTATCATAAGTTCATAGATAGTTAAAACACGCGGGTCAGAATACAATACATCACCATTTACCTCATATGGCCTACCTGGATGAACACATGCAAGTGAAGATATAACCCCATTATTCTGAGTAATTGTTCTTGAAGGTTTTTCCCATGCCATCCTTCTGTAATGGTTGTGATGTGCTACAATATGGATGCCTCCTTCTTTTTGAGGATAATAAACAGGATTGTATATAGCGGATTTCCCACTAGGTGTATGCATCATCCACTCAACTTGTTTCCAAGAATGAGTGGGAGGGTAATGCCATTTTGAAACCTTTAATCCTTTTTCCTTTTTCTTCTCAAAATCAGGGAACTTCTCCAATGTAAAATCAATACCTTCTCGTAGCATTGGATCAAGACTTGGCAAATTACCTATGGCATCACGAAGAGTGACTATAGGCTCCGTAGCAGGGAACTCCCAAATAACATTTATATCTTTTCTTACTAATAAATAGATATTTCTTTCACGCATTTGAGGTATTCCATGATCCATAGCCCGAATAAGCGATTCGTTATTAAACTTGTAATCACTTAAAACATCCTTTAAGTAATCGGGAATCAGCATTACCTTACCGCCTATTACAATCTTGGTGTGTAATATTGTTGGTACATTCTCTATAACTGCAAATTCTGGGCGGACCTTCTTTATTACATCGACAGCATAAGTAATTAACTGATTCCTTTCATCAAATTCAAATCTATTACCAGCTTCACTCATGCCCTGACATGGTGGTGTTGCTAGAATAAAATTAACCTTGTTTTCAATAGATTTTTTGATAATCTGGTTCCTTATATCGTCGTTGGTGATGTCACCTTGAATCATTTCTGTTTCCGGATGGACACATGTGTAGAAATCAGCTCTGTCTTTCAACAATTCATTTGCATAAATTATATCGACATCTAGTGAGGCAAGCCCTGCTTCTGCAATGCCTACATTAGAAAATAGTGATAATCCTATTAATTTTTTATTATTCATCTTGTGACTTGGGCAAATAGTTTTCTCATAAACAATGGGGGAATACCTTCACCAATAATACGTCTAAGAAACGCTTCATCAGTTCCTGTAGGTACATTCCAATCATCCGGTATGCTCATTACGCGCATTAGCTCGTATAAAGTTAATGTTCGTGCATCGGAATAGATATCCTCTCCATTTTGGTCTTTCCCGACGAGTCGACCAGGATGAACGTTGTTTTGGGAGGAAATTTTCCTGTTATCCATTGTCACTGTATATGCTGGAGTATTCCAATTCTGTCGCTTATACGTATTATGATAGCCGCGCACAAATGAGCCATCTACTTTAATTGGTCTGTATTGCTCTGGATTGTCGAATGCAGTTTTCCCAGTTGGAGTATACATCATGGCTCTAACTTGCCTCCAAACATGGATGGGAGGGATGTTCCAAGGAGATATCGCCAAAGCTCGTTGCCGCCTTTCTTCATAATGCGGAAATTGTCTTTGAAACTCTTCGGCAGTTAAATCTTTAACGAATGGATCTATTGTGGGAATGTCGCCAATAGCATCTTCCATGGTAACCTTCTCGTTTTCTTTTGGTGGTAATTTCCATTTCTTGCGAACACCATGCCTCGTCATCAAAATAATCATACGATCACGTGTTTGCGGAACTCCATAATCATCGGTGTCTATTGTATGAATATCTATGTCATAATCATTTTCTAATTCATGAAATAACACATCCGGAAGCATTGTTTCTTTTCCATGATACATTATTGGCGTGATAATGAAATCAGTAACATTTTCAATAACAACATACCTTGGATTAATATCCTGTATTAGTCTAACAGCATACATGACTAATGAGTTCCTCTCATCAAATTTAATTTTTTGACCTGCAGTACTCATGCCTTGACAAGGTGGTGTAGCCATAACCGTGTCAACTCTTTCTCTTCTGCATGCCTGAAGGATGTGTTGATATACCGTTTCATCAGTAATATCACCACAAATCATTTCTGTTTCGGGATATATACGCTGATATAGTTTGGCACGCCGAGTCAATAATTCGTTTGCAACAACAACGTTAGCGCCTTCCAATTGATTCAAGCAAGCCTCTGCTACACCAATATTTGCAAAAAGTGATACAATTCTCATTATTCTTCAAAATAATCGGTATCAAGCCTCTTTATCTCATAAGACTTTCGAGTGCTGACACCAACGTTAAACTCTATCATATACTGGGCGAGTGCAATACCGTCGATTAGGACTATTTTGCTTGCCGCCTTATTAACTGACTCTTTGGCACCTTGGGTGAAATTGCTTGTCGTGACAAAAACTCCTTTTGAAGCTTTTTGTTCACTAAGGGCACCTATGAATTGATGAATCTCAGGTTTTGACACGGGCAAACCTTCCTTATAACGCTTGGCCTGTATGTATATTTTATCAAGGCCCAAAGCATCTTCAGGAATAATGCCATCAACTCCATTGTCATGGCTGATAGGAGTGACTTTCGCTAAATCTTTATTTGTTCCACCGTAACCCATAGCCAGCAACAAGTCGAGAACCAACTGCTCAAACTTGGCAGGTGACATTTCGCGAGCCTTCTGGAGTATGTCAGCTGCAAGGTCATCGTTGATTTTCTTCATGGCCGCTTCAAGCTGCTCAGTAGGTGTAAGTTCCTCATTCGAAGATTCAACTCCACTTTTACCGGTTGTTTTCTTTTCGGAAGATATACCTGCATAAACTGCATATTCTGGATATTCCAATAAATCAGTTTGACGAAGGTCGGAGTGAGTCTTTAGATAATCAGCCCCTCTTTTCGTTATACGATATACACCTTTTTCGGGGATTTCAATAAAGAGAGCCCTGCGCAACCACTGACGACACCAGCCAATGCGGTCGTCTATCTGATATGCTGAACCACCCTTAGTTTTCATTTGCAGATCTTCATCCGTAAGACTGAAATGACCAATGAGCTTCTCCTTAATATCCTTACTGCTCATATCCGCATCCTTCAACTGAAGAAGGAATGGGTACAGGAAATCTTCAAATTTTGGTATAGCCATAACTCACTACTTTTAATCCAGAAATATCCAGCTGTTTGCAATGTCCGAAATCTTATCACAGTCAGATTCGGGATTACCATCATCACCAGTGCGAACCAAGTCCTTCAAAGGGTATAACTCCGTAGTCTTACCCACCTTGATGTTCTCCTTGGCATCTGCCTTGATGGTAATCTTACCACAGCGGCGGCCAATAGCAAGGACATCATCCTCGTTATACATCTTCTTGACATAGTCGTCAACAATATCTGTTATGCGCAACTCCAGTGCGCGAATGTCTTGTATGCTGCTCATATTTCTCAATTATTGTCAATATCTTCAAACCTGACGAGATCTTTAAGATCCACGTCAAGTAGTTTTGCTATTCGCATATACGTTTCCATCGGAGGTTGACAGGCGTTTGTGCACCACTTTGAGATAGTTGCAGGGTCCTTCCCCAACTGTTCTGCCAACCACTTATTGGTTCGTTTCTTCTCAGCCAGTACGACTTTTATCCGATTAATGTCTTTATCCATTTTGAATGTTAATAGTAAATTATGTTGCAAAAATAGTAAATAATTCCCAAATAACATGCTAAAAAAAGAAAAATCTGACGAAAAATCACATTTTTATTGCTTTTTTCTCAATATTTTCTCCAAAGACAGCTTTTCAAATGAAATCTTTCAGCTTTTTTGTCCGTGAATGAGCCATCTATCTTCCATCAACGAACCATCTCCGAACCTTCCGTCTTGCTACTGTCTTCCTTGTCCCTTCCAACGCCCTTGCTACGATATACCAACGATATAGCACACCAAAGGAATACCTAAGGATCCAAGGAAGACTAAAGGAACAATTTCTATTGATTTGACTCTATGTGTACCCAAGATTTAGGCAGGTACTAGCTATACTCATGGGTAAACCAAGGACATGGTTTTAGTCCCGTTGCCTTTATTTTTCTTTCTCCATAGTCTATGTATTTATTGCGTTTTCCAATCTTCAGGAATCTTACAAATACAGCTACTGGAGTGCTCTAATTCGATGTCATCACTGTACATGTCGCATATATCGTCGAAATCATCTTTGTTTTCGTAGTCGAAGTCGTCTTCTTCATATTTCTCAATATGCCCATTCTCAATGCCGTTGGTTAACATCATGATAAAGACGCGTGGATATATGACATCCCACCAAAACTTTTCAAACAATTCCTTATCCTTTTTTTCAAGAATGAGCAAAAGACTTGGCTCAGGATTGTATCCATCTTCGTCTTCCTCATCATGCTTATCAGTAGGCTCTACACTTTCAGTAACATACTGCTTGATCTTGGCAACTTCTGTATCAGAAAGAGGCACTTCGACTTCTATGTCTTTGTCCTGATAAGTTAGCGCAACCATTACCTGGAACTTATACTTAACATACCATTCCTTGGGAATAGGACATGAGTACTCTTCCCCTGTAAGTTCTATCTCTCCAGCTTCATCGTCTTCGCTCTCTGCAAAGTAGTCTTTATACTCTTGAGCATAATAATCATATGCAGCATCCTGGAGTTGACCATTAACTTGCTTATAGAGTTCAGGAAACTCGTCTTGAATGACCCATCTGAGGTCGTTGCTATCCGATGACTTAATAAGATTCTTAATCCTTTCTAGTTCAGAATCGGAAAGGGAAATAATGATATCGACGGTATCACTCTTATAAGTGCCAACAATATTCCCCTTTATTACATATTCTTTCTTTGATTCGTTTGCCATACTTTACTAATTATTCAGTCAATTGGTACTTCATTTTTATAACGATCATCCAGATAATGACGCTGAGACTCAGTATATATACCTTGCCACTGACGGGCAATGCCTAACTTACCAAGCAACTTCTGTAGTTTTTGGTCACCTTCCTTGGGAAGTGAACCTTTCTTTTGAACTTTATTTTTACCATAAGTGGCTGTCAATTCGTTCAATAATTCTACAAGTTGCATAGCTTTGTCATAGAAATCTCGATCAAACCCATCCGGGGCAAAGAATGATACAACTTGGTCTTCTGATGCAGGTACTACGAAACGATGGTGCGGATCGTATGGGCTATGAACATAGATGAACTTACATTCAACACCGTACTTCTCCTTGTATTCAAGCAACAGGGCTTTCTTCTGCTCAAGAATCTCCTGTTTCTTGGCTTCCCGTTTCTGCTTACCAACCTTCTCGTAGCGTTCTCTGGCTTTTTTTGCTTTTAGGGCTTTGTCCTTTCGCTCTTCATATAATTTCTCTATCTCGTTCCATTTTTCTTCAGCTGCTACTTTTATTTCCTTTTCATTACAGAAAGGACGGATATGCTGGTAATACTCAGTCCTTGTGCTGATATAATCTTCACGATATTGAGTGTAATCCTTTGCAAAGTATATTGCAGAACGTACAGACTGGTCCAAATCACTGCATTTAATTGCCAGTTGTTGTCGTTTCCTTTCCCAAACCCAATATGCCTTGTATTTAACCAGTGTTCTTTGTGACTCTTCTTCCAACCAGTTGGCAGAGCAGTATCTTTCTATTATGAACGCAGCCATGATATCTGCAGGAGTATGGATGAAGTCAATAAAATTGCGGGAATTATTGTTTTCATAAAGGAAAGAATGGCCAGTTTGTGTTGAAGAAATGGTGTATGCAATGCCATCCAACTCAATTTGTGCTTTCCCATCATTTTCCACTACAAGTTTCTCTTTGGGGAATCCAGCCTTAAGCAGTGAATCCACAAGATCTTTTGATGTCGTTCGTAGCGATATGTCAATATCTGTTAGCATCTTAAAAAAGTGACGACTCGCGTATGCTTTAAGCCGTGCTCTAATATTATCAAGAATTATTTCGTTATCGTCTCCCCAATCAGGAAAACTACGATACCAGTCGTCCTGGGCTTTTAGTTCTTCGTATGTCATATCAACAAACACTAATTACTTACCATATAAGCCATCCTCATCATTGTCATCATAGATGCCGCCTTTTTCTCGGTCGTACCAAAAGCCGTCCTTGTTTGCCCAGGTAGTCAGGTCATACCAGAAGGTCTCGCCGAAGTATTCTAAATCTTCTTGGCCAAGATTTTCATGCTGACTCTTTGATATAAAAGGAACCAGACTGTCTATCAGTTTATCTAACTCTTCTTCAGGGAGGTTGTCCTCAACGACCTGTATGCTGTCAATCAGGCTGTTGATTTTGTTTTTTACATTATCTATATTCTTGGGGTCATCACTCTCATAGACATAGTAACTCTCTGTGAAAGTTTCCCACAGGTCTGTAAATAATTGTTTTTTGAAGTCTGTAAAGATCATATTCATAGATTTTAAATCTGAGACAAAGATACGAAAAATAGTGTAATAATACGATTTTTATAACATTTATTAATCAGAAATGATGGTTCTAGTGGAAAAATCGGAGTAAACAATGATCTGAATGCCTTTTTCATTGGGTAAACAGGGACGGCCAGCAAGGTTGTACCGAGCCACTTCTTCCGGTTCGCCATTGCTGCTGTTTACTGGTGATTCTATTCCCCTAACAGCAGATGGCATATTCTCGCCAAAATATATTCCTTGGAGGGAAGTGCAACCGGCAAAGGCATCTTCGCCAATGAAGCTGACAGTCTCTGGGAGGTATATCTCGCGGAGAAAGGCAGCGCCCTCGAAAGCACCGCGGGCGATACGACGACAGTTCGGGTGAACATTGTAGGTCGTGTTCCTACTGCCAGCAGGGTATCTTACCAGGATCCAGTCCTTGGTACCCTCATAGCCGACGGCATAGAGTACACCATCGATGGTTTTGTACTTGTTCATATAGGTTCCGTTGATGTAACCTGATGCGAACTTGTCAATCTTCTCAATCTCTTGGGCATTGGTAGCTGTACTCATCACCAGAGCAAGTAGCAGGAATAATACTTTTCTCATATGTTTGATGTTTATTGATTTATATAATTGCTTAACAACCATCGGCTCTGCGTTTGGCTAACGTATAGCGACCGAAGGAATCTCTCAAATAGAGTTCTGGGAATAGATAACCCTCAATGGTAAGGGAAATGTTGCTTCCGTTTCTGGAGAATCGAAGGGTATTGCCATAGTAGGTATAATTGTAGGTTTCTGTGTACCACTCCGTGTCATACTGCTTTGCCATCGTGATATCGACCTTGCCACCAGACATAAACTTGATCTGCTTAAACTCCATACCGCCAATAATCATGGGGTAGTAGCACTGCCAGGTGCCAAGCAATACATCGGCATAAAACACATCGCCCGTAGCCTTACGCTGATAGGCACGTTCAAGCTCGTCCTGATACGGACATTCACAGGAAACACATACCAGAGCAACTAATACAAAAAGTAATCGATTCAATTTCATATTTTATCGTTTTGTTTTAATCCTAGGTAAATCGTAATGGATGAATATATTCAGACCATAAGCCTCTTTAAGCCGCTTGCATTGTCTGCGGAACAACCGACCATGTCCGAACAAACCTCCCCACTTTCTGTCAATGGTCTTGACATAGTGGTGTATCATCTCATGTATGATGACTTCACGGAGATCTTCATCCGTCCAATCAACATCGGTAGTTATCCATATATGGCCTTTAATGATGCCGTCTTTCTCCTTCTTATGGGTATACATGCCCAGGCACCACATCTTCTGGACGGAGAAGTCGCAATGCCTGAGCTGGTTACGGAAGTACAAACGGTTATACTCCTTATAACGGGTTCTTATATCATCTTTCGTTATTCTGCTCATGCCTACATTTTGAAGCCAATAGGTCGATGCTCGTTCTTGTTGCCAAGGAGTTCTGCCTGACAATAGTTCTCAATCTCATCAAGAGATGCGAACTTGCCTGAGAGGATGTAGTCAACAGTACGCTTGCGGGCGATGTTCTCAATCTGACCACCTGAGAAGTCGAAGTGGGAGGCCAGCATACGTGCTTCGTCAACGCTAATGTCCTTCAGCATAGAACGCCATATCTTGGTCTTCACATCGGTATCGGGCTTGTGAAACTCTATCTTGTAGAGAAAGCGACGCTCGAACGCCTTATCGAGATTGCTCGTAAGGTTTGTAGTGGCAATGAGGATGCCTTCGAGGTCTTCAATTTCCTGAAGGATGATGTTCTGCATGGCGTTGTCCATCTTGTCAACGGAGTGCTCGACGTTCTCAGTGCGTTTGTTGATGATGGCATCTGCCTCGTTGAAGAACAAAATCGGCATCACTTCTGAGTTCTGGCAGATTTGGCGATAACGTGAGAAGACCTCTTTGATGTTCTTCTCACTCTCACCGACCCACTTGTCGCGCAGTCCGGCGATGTCAACCTGCATCAAATCGCGTCCAGTTTGGCGTGCAATCTGTAAAACAGTTTCGGTCTTACCTGTACCTGGTGCGCCATAGAACAGGCACGCAAAACCCTTGCGCAGACCTTGCTCTTCAAGACGCTGTTGGATAGATGGCAGGTTCTCAGTACTAAGCAGGCTGGTGAGTCGCTCGATTTGTTCCTGCTCAGATGTGTTGAAGAACAGCGACTTCTCTTTGATGGCAGTATGACTTTTCACGAACTGACTGTTTGGAACCTGTCGCCTACACTTTGTCCTGCTGGGCTTATATGATGAAAGCAGCTCGGTTTTGGCCTTACGTGTAAGCATATACTGTTCTGTGTCAGCCTGTCCTTCATTACATTTGTGCTCAATAAATCCACACACCATGAGAGGGTGAGTGCCGTTTCTTAACTCATAGCGCAAATAATCACACTCACATTCCTCAGGGTAGAGGTCATTGATGGTTTGGAAAGTCAGACCTTCACCATCTGAACCCTCCCACTGTGCATAGTCAAATACAATCATGAGTAGGAGTGACTGTACGTGAATGTCGTCAAATTTCAATACTTCCCTACAAAGTGGAAGGTCAGGATTTGCCTTCACCAACTCCATCATCCATTCTTCATCGTCCTTGAAACTCGCATTGCGGTCGTTCAGATTCTTGTCAATATGACTCTCTAACTTGTCAACGAACTGTTGTTCATTGAAGCCATCAATCTTCTCTGGGACGAATGTCTCATTATGGCGAAGTGCGGTTACTACACCATGTACAAGGGCAAAACCTTCATAGAAGCCTCCTATTTCATGAACCCCCCGATGAACAAACCAACGTTTTGATACGAGTTGCTCTATCTCTTCTGAATAGACCATAATAGAGAGACGTGAACACCCAAGATAGTTTGCTAGTCCCTTCCACGACATTGCCTCACCAGCCTCTATCATGATAGCAAGTACAACAATCTGAATGTTCGTTAAACCGAGTTTCTGGCTCAGGTACTCCAGTGGATTCTTGCATGATTCCAAGAACTCGTCTGACAATTTCGAATCCTCAGCCATCTCCAGTACTCTGTTCAAGGCTGTAATGATAGTCCAGGAGTCTGGCTCTACATACTCTTTCTTTTCTTCCAACATGTCCTCACCTCCAAGTCCGATACCTGGATTTAGTCTGTGTAATGGTTTCTTTCTGATGCTCATGTTCTTATTACTGTTTTATTAATTCTGGCGCAAAGGTAGTAATAATAAAGGGGAATAGCCTTGGATTTATAGGTATAACTACTAAACAGCCTGACTCTGAGTTTTTTTCTCAGAGCGCAGAATATCTATGATTTGGATAGGAGAGGTGATGCTTTGATGTTTTGGATCGTTGAGCATCAAGGTACGATCCAGGTCTTTAGCTCCCCAGAGACAGTGGTATGCTTTGATGCCAGCATTGGCTGCCGCCTGTGCATCACATACTTCATTGCCGAAGGCTAGTACATTGTCAGGTGCTTCTTCGAGTTGTTTGAGAGCATATGTGAAGAGGGTTGGGTCGCCTCCACTTTTTCTGATTCTGCGACCAGTGGCATCTTTGCAGCCGATTCGGTTGATCTTGTCTTTAGGAAAGATTTCCTGCAGGCTGTATTGGCGGACAGCGACGTTGAGCACTTCACGGTTGTTGCCCGAGACGATGGCTGCCTGGATATTGTGGTTCTTGATGTACTCGAAGACCTGATGCCAGCCGTCGTACAAGGGACACTCCTTGATGTGAGCAAGATATTCTTTGCGGGCTTGTACCCATTCCGGAGAGAAACGTCTCAGTGTTTTCTGCCTGGCTATATACTGGTCTGCTTCTTTTGTGTTGAAAAGGGTTCCGTCAAAGTCGAAGATTACTGTTTTGTACTCACGATTGATTGTCTTTTGCGTTGCCATAAACATTAATTATTAATAATTTACGGCTGCAAAAGAACGGTTTTATTCCCAGAATGGTCTTCTATCTATACGTATAACAGAACCGATACTTCAATAATCCTCTTCTTCCTCCTCCGTAAGAGGATTGCCCCAAGGCAAAAGCTTAGATTGTGCTGATTCCAAAGTGTCATTTTCGTATGGAACGACGATTCTTCTCTTTGTTAGTCCATAGCAATTGTCGAACTTTTCGCCAGGATTCACATAATCAGCATCAACGATTTTCTCTATACCCCATTTCCCAGCTATACTGCATGCAACATAACAGATGCCTTCGGTTCTGTTTGAAAGAAATATCTCGTCATAGGGGAATGCCTCGACTGTTGGACTTATATACTTTCCTGGGCCTCCAAAACATTTGCATGTATCAAGTGTGTAAAGACCATATTTCCCTTTCCGGGTTAGAATACACAGCTGAGCATGTACACGATCGGTAATTGGGAAGAACTTGATGGAATCAATTATAAGGGTATTGCTGAATTCGTCATCACCATTCTCATCTCCTTCTGGCAAAGCTTCAAATTCTTCCAAAGTGAAACCTAATGTTTTCACTACCCATTCTACGCTTTCAGGAAGTCCTTCCTCGTGGAACTCCCAATGCTTTCCTGTCAGATATACTCTTTTCATATTATAAAATGATTGATTACAATTTCAGTTACTGTCAATATTCATCTTAATTCATTCTAAGTCGGACGACGCAACCCATGACTGAATAATAGATAAGAGTGTCCCTTACCGTGACTCCTGAGCTGGTGAGAACATCGTGGTATGCCTTGAGCTGGGGAGCATACTTGCCGGCATAGTGATTGTTATTGGTGGCGGCATTGGTAATTGTAGCCTTACTGCCTGGGAAGTTCTTGAAGTCAATCAGCACGCACTCATGGTCGTTGAGATACCATAAAAGGTCAATTTCACCGTGAACAATCTGTCCGGGAAGAGTCTGAGCGAACGGTGTCTCGTGCTTTATGGCAAAAGCAGGACCATAAGTATCCTCCAGATAATTATAGAGATGCTCTATGGAAACAATTACCTTGTCAATGTCTGGTATGACCTCATACATGTTATGACCATTGCGGATACGCTCTGCAACGGCTACGTTTTTCTCATGTGATTCTTTTGGGTCATAGACTGCAAAGATGTTGTGGATGCAGGTTCCTGCAGCCGCTTGGTTGATGTCATTCGTGTTATATGGCGCAATCCTGCAGTCAAGGTCTTCCCGTATCTCAATATTCTCTACAGCAAAGTCTTCTAACATAGGAAGCTTACTGGGCGAAAGGAATTTGGGTTCATCACTCAGATGAGAATCTTCAGGATACATATAATGGGTGTATTCCGTTGTTTCGGAGGCAATCGCTTCTGGACAGTCTGTGATATCCTCGTAGTCTGGCTTTAATGGATCGTAATGCCAAAGGTTTACAGCACCACCATTCAGATCACCGTCAGAGATGCCTGTATTTCTTATCCATGACAGATTTGGAAGGCCTAAAGCAGAGGACTGATGACTTAGGGTTGTCAAATAATCCCGTGCTCTGGTCATGCCAACATAAAGGAGGTGTCGCAACTCGTTACGCTCCTTATTAACTAATATGTTATATGTAGGCAGTTCCTTGCACTTGTTGATGATAGGCTGTGGTATGTTGGTGCTGCTCGTGCTGACAATCCTAGGCAAGAACTGAACGAAATAGGCGTACTGTTCTGTGGGTTCAGGATGACGCATTTCGCGGACACCCCAGAAGCATCTTTTTGTGAACTTGTTCTCTTCAAGACTGTCATCTTCCAGTGAAGACAGTATGACGTAATACCATTCAAGTCCTTTTGATCCGTGATAAGTAAGAACCTTCACAGCATCAGCGGCATTGTCAATCTTACTGTCAATCTCAGCGTATGACAGATAGGTGAGCAATCCTCCAACAGATGCTCCTATACCCATCTGAAGGCAGTGCTCATCATATTTCTTAGCTAATGCGCAGAGAGTCTGGAGATTTTGCCTGCGGTTATTTTCGTCACCCCATTTCGCCACTATTTCAGGAAGGGCAAGGCCATAGATGATGCTATCAAGGAGGTCACTGACAGATAAGTTCTTAACGGACTGTTTGAAGGTCTTAAGCCTCTGTATCATAGAATTGTCCTCATCAAGCCAGACATCCGGAGATACTTCGTTCTCTTCTTTATTCTCTTTACTATTCAACTCTATGATATAGTCTAAACGCTGCTGAAGTATTTCCTGAGTTGGGATGTTGTCTAACAAACGCATGAGGTCAGCTCTGACATGCTTATTGGATGCATCCACCATGAACTTCAATAGAGTGAATACCAGTTGAACTTCAGTCTGCTGAAGGATTTCATTATTTACAAACGATACGGGCATTCCTTTCCCGATAAGTGCATTTGCAAAGCTCTTACATTCGTCATTTGTGCGGCAGAGAACGGCAATGTCGCCATATTGAATAGGACGGTATTCGTCTTTACCTTTGACTTGAATCATAATACCGCTATCCTTCAGGACCTTGATTCGGTCGGCAACTTTGTCAACAAACAATTCTGCATTGGATGCAAAGCAGTTCCAGTGAGACAGGGGAAGGGAGAATTGTGTCGACTCATGACGAGCGGCTTCGAGAACAACATTCTTCTCACTAATAATACCGTCAAAGGCTCGTGTGAAACAGTCATTTGTAAGCTTCACCAAAGGCTCTCTGGTGCGCCATGATTTTGGAAGATTGCTATGTGTGAGATGGAGTCCAGGGTCTCTGTTCTCATCAAGGAACTGCCTGGTAAGATCACTGATTAGCTCAACATCAGCTCCACGGAACCCGTATATGCTCTGCTTGGGGTCACCCACCCAGTAACTCTGCTCCATCATATCTGAGAGCAGTTTGAATATCTCCAACTGTATGGGGCTTGAATCCTGGAACTCATCCACCATCATAAGTTTGTAAGTACCTTGAATTTCTTTCGTGACCTCTGGCATACCAAGTAATTCGAGGAAAAGACGCTCCATGTCATTATAGTCTATGATGTGACGACGCGTTTTGAACTCGTTGAAGTCATCTTTCCATTCCTTGGCGATGTCGAACAGTATGGTAATCATCTTCTTCATCATGCCGCCAGGACTGTCATCTCCAGCAGATGATGTTTGAAACTCTTTCAAATTTGCAACAAGGGCATCATATCTGTCCTGACCGATGAGATTTGTCAGCTTTGTCCTGTTCTTCTTACCCATTTCAGGTTTGTCATCTGTCAGGGTCTTATAGACTTTCGCAACGATTGCATAGGACAGTCGGCTCTTAAGGCTGTCAAGAATAGGCTGTACCTTTTTCTTCTGAGGCTCAGAATAGTCGTTGATTTCAGAAGCCAGTATGCGAATGAAATCATCCAACAGTGAACGGTTAAGGGTCGTGCTACTGCTGAATATTTTTTCAACAATGGCACAGCTGTCCTTTTTGCTACGTTCAATGTCAACAGAATAGTTGTTGGCTTTGTCGATGATGGTGAGCAGGTTTTCTTTCCAGAAATCAAAATCTGCCTTTGCCTGTGTGTCCTTAATATCAAAATAGGCGCGGTAGTCATTGAAGAACTGAAGGTAGCCGTCAGACACATAATTGCCTAACGATTCACTGATATATACCTGCAGGTCATCCTCTGACATAACCTTCATGTCAGGCGATACACCGATGAGATACCAATATCTCTGAATGAAACTTAGTGCTACAGAATGGACTGTGCCAATGGTTGCAGAATCCAGTTCTGCAGCAATCTCTGGATGTCCGTCTTTGAATAGCTGTTGACGTGACTTCTCCCTGAACTCTGAGGCTGCCAACTCTGTGAAAGTAGTAAGAATTACCTCTGACGGTCTTATAGGATCATCTTTCTTACCCAGTTCTTCTGACAAGATCTGGGTCAGTTTCGTGGTTTTGCCAGAACCAGCTCCGGCATTGATATATTGGATATTCTTCATACAAGTCTGCCTTTTAAAATGGGGTGAGTAGTCTTAATTTCTTTGGGGTCGCTTTTGGATGTATTCCACTTTGCCTTTTTCTTGGCAAATGGTGGCTTGTCGACTTTTACGTAAGGACAACTTTTGAGTCCCTTGGTGTTATAGGCTACATCCAGCGGATAGAGTGGAGTGGTGCTACCGGCCTTAGTATATTCTAATTCTGCTATTTCCTCCATCTCACTGTCCTCAATGAAACCGTGATTCAATTCTTCTCGGCGATATTTGTATGAGTTCTGAACTTCTTCATAGAGATTTCTTGAAGCTGCCTCTGTCTTCACCTTGATTCGACGGATGTGATTGGATTCAGGGAAGTCAGATGTGTACATGGTCATCATTGGGAAAAGATAGTAAGCCACACCTGCGATAGTGGAACCATAGTGCTTTTTAGCTGCTTTGCGATAAAGTTCCAGCTGCATGGCCTTGTTTTCTTCCAGGTTTTTACTGAAATGCTTAGACTCAGACCACTTGAAATCAAAGATGACATACTCGCCATTGGCATTCTTCAGAACCATATCGATACTGCCATAGAATGCTCCTATGGTATCAAGCTCGACATTTACCTCGACTTCACTTCCTATAGGCTTTAGGTGAAGATTCAGGATGATAGTTGTCAGCACAGTGACGCTCTCTTTTAGAATGGCCTTGAACTGCTGACGTTCCAACTTATATTCAGGCAATAACAGAACGGCACCTTTCTGCTGGATTGCTTCATCCATTAACTGATAGATTTTGATCTTATCCAGCTTCCTATATTCATCTGCCATCTGTTCGCCATAGGTCTCAAATAGTTTCTCAACAAAGAGGTGAGCTACCAAACCTTTTGTGGTATCAAGGTCTGGCAACTGACCTATTTGAGGCTCCCTAAGTCTGAGCAGATGGGTCAATGTATAGTCAAATGGATGCTGGATGAGAGTGTCAATGCTGGAATAGCTCTCTTTCTCGCGCTTAATATCCTTCAACTTATCAGAGAGTTCGTAACTGGCCTGGGGCTCCAGTCCCGTAATCTTGTCTTTCTTTTCCGCTAGGTTGGGAACAGCTTTAGTAGTTACATGGCTATCCCAGCTGTCTTTATACTTGTGCTTTAACTCTGTAACTAATGGATGTTCCTCCTGTCTGGCATTGCCATCAAACTCCCAAGTTACTAGGATGAGGTGTTTGACATGCTTCAAGGCATCCATCTCCTGGTTGTGCTGTTGTGTATAAAATACAGATCTGCTGGGGATAAATATGCCATTCTGTTGTAGCATGCCCAATTCTGATGTGTTGAGAAAGTCAAAGGGGTAGGAGGGAAGTGTCCCACCGACGCATCCCAACCAACAAACCTTATTGGCATCGTCAGCCAACTGGGTAACGGAAACTATAGTGTCTGGAGAATCCTTCCGTGCTTTCATGTGTGTGAAGGATTGAGGACGGTAGATACCGTCGACATGAGCCTTCAATGCTTCCGAGGAGATATAGCCGTCGGCAGGGAGAATCTGATGAAGTGACCTGCAGAAAGAACCTAAGACAACAAGCTGCTCCTTACGCTCATCGTCTATACTGTCACTCCGTAATGACTGGTCGCACCAATGGGCCAGCTTGTTGGCATATAACTTGACGTCATCTACAAGAATCTTGTCTGATTCATAGTCTTTGTTAAGCATTTCAATGAATGCAAGTTTCTCAGTACGTTTGTCTTTACCTTCATCATCGGTAAAGTCGTACTCTTTGATAACCTCTTTCCATGTGTCGTTGATGCCGCCTTCATCTGAAAGGACTCGGGCAAGCTTGTAAGAAACACCACCAAGCGGATTGCCAGGCACCTGAAGATATGACAGGAGGTTAAAGACATTCAGCGGTCGTGCGAAAAGGGACATTCCCAGTTTGAACAACTGAAGGAGTTGGGGATTACTGTTAGTTGCCGTCGAATTGACAACGGGCTGCCCCATGGCCATGGCCATGTCGTTGAGTATACAGTTGTCGCTGCTGATGGTGACATCTGTATTCTGCAATGCTTCAGGCTTGGAGAGATACCATTGGTATGCTTTGGATCGTGTCTTGAACTGGAAGATTTTAAAAGATTCAGGAATGTCCCCTTCATTGGTGACATATATAACTGTGGTCTGTTTTGCAAGTTCATTAAGAGCCATCCTGATTACAGCAGGAATCTGCTCTTTATCATGGACTTCAATATAATCATCCTCTTGTAGGACACGATGACTCTTAAGGTGATTGGTCAACTCTTGCCAGCGTGTTGAAATATGCTTGCTTTTAACTCCTTTAGCTATTTTGGCAAGGTCTCTCAGCTTGTCTGTCTTGATGTCCATGTCTGTTGTCCATCCTTCCATCAACAGACTGTCGCACCATGCCATCAGCTGCCTTGACACGCCAACTTCGTCCCTTCTGAACGATTTCTCGAAGATGGTGCCAGTGATATTCTCACTCAATGCTTCGTGGAAGGCAATCAGTTGCTCAGGTTCTGAGAGCTCCTGGGATACGATCCCCGCTCTCAGTTCCAATTCTGACAGCAGTTCCCTGGAACCACATACCTTAAGACCGAGCAGATTGTCCTTGCGCTTCTGTAAGTCAACAAAGTAGCTGCCACTATAATAGGGACTATACACTATTCTCATCTTATCATGCTTTTTAGTTATTCTGTGCAAATATACGAATTTTTATTCACTTTGTCAGATAATTAAAATTTTTTAAATGTTGGATGCAGTCTATTATTCTGTTAATGGTGAATCAGACCTTTTGCACCAATGTAAGAAACACTCTCAGATGCGGTTTCCTGAGCCTCCATCAGACAATCAACGAGAAGAGACTCATGAATGTCCTCTATTCGAGGAAGTCCATTCCTGCCAAGGGCATGAATGAGGGCAGAGGTTGTCCAGTCACCAGCCCCCTCTCCATCGACGGCATGGG
>JAEEGK010003922.1_pt1 | contig 36725 bp, 17 predicted proteins | sample 8958771 | NCBI WGS metagenome assembly JAEEGK01 (sample SAMN16246547, study PRJNA631951) | gut metagenome | biome: gut microbiome; feature: rumen; material: SC-attached | host: Bos | place: Iran: Karaj | collected 2018-10 | reverse complement strand
GAATTAAAGAAGGAATATTTCAACCTAAAGAAAGTTTTCCTTTAAAAGAAAATAATAAACAAATTGAATCAAATATTCAATCTGAAGAAATTGAATTATCTGATAGAGAAAATTTTCAAACTTTTGGAAAAAATAATTTTCCTAATGTTCTAGAAAATTTAAATGAAATTGATGATGAAAAACTATTAAATGAAAATATTCAAAATTTGAATGAATTTATCGAAAATCAAAATATGGAAAAAATAGGACAAAAATTAAATGAAATTAAATATAATAATAAATTATTTCAATATAAAGTTAATCAAGTAAATAGAATTGAAAATAATAAACCTAATGATGATGAAGAGAAATTAAATCAATTTCAAGAAGAAATAATAGATGAAATGTCCTATAATAATAATTTTAAAGAAAATATGAATATTAATAATAATTATAGAGAATATTTGGATAATAATAATGATTATGAAAATATAAATAATAATAATGAAAATTATATGGAAAATATTAATTATTTTCAAACTCCAAATATTTATAATAATTATAATAGATATAAAGAAAATAATAATAATTTTAAAGGAAATTTAAATAGTGATAATAATTATAACATACATATAGAGAATAATAATTATGAGGAAAATTTAAACCAAAATAATTACAATAGAAATATAGATAATTATAATTATGAACAAATTTTAAATAGTAATAATGATTATAATAGGAAATACTATGATAATATTAATGATAATAATAATTATAATGAAAATATGAATAATTACAAAAATTATATGAATTATAGTAAATATAATGATTCAAATATAAAAAATAGATATTATAAAAATATATATTATGATAATATGAATGATAAATATATAAATAATAACAAGAATAATCAAATGAATCCAAATTTTGAATTTGATTATAATATAAATGAAAAAAAAATTGAGACAAAATCAATTGGAATTGGTATGACTCCGAGAGAAGAAAAACAATCAATCCAAAAAACAAATGAATTAAATATAATAAACAATAAAAATATTAAAGATAAAAATTTAAATGAAAATCCAAATGAAATAAAACAAGACAATATTAATAATACAATACCAAAAGATATTATACAAACTACAATTAATGATAATGATAAAAAAGAAAATAAAAAACCTAATGTTGATATTATAAGAGATGGTGAAAAAGAAATTTTAAAAAATAAAAACATTATAAATACAAAAAATAATATTGAAAAAACTATTCCAAATAATCTAAATCAAATTAATAATAATAAAGAAAATGAAAATGAATTAATAGAAGAAGAAATAATAAATAATATTGAAAATAATAATGAACAAATTTATAATGGAAATAATTTTATAATAGAAGAAAATAATGATAATAATGTAAATAAAAATATTGATAATAAAAATGAAGAAATTGAAAATAAAATAAAACAAGAAGAACAAATAAATAATTTAGAAAATTCATTAAAAGAACAAAATTCACAAACTTATATAAATAAAATACAAGATTTTTTTAATGAATCATTATATGAAAGTGAAGATGAAAGAAATAAATCTGAAAATGATATATTTATATCAGAAGATAAAGAAGAAGAAGGAAAAAATGAAAATGAAAATGAAGAAAATGAAAAAGAAGATGAAAAAGAAGAATTAAAAAAACAAAATGAAGATGAATATGATAATCAAAATGAAAATGAAAATAATAATCAAATTAAAAATCAAAGTAATCAAAATTCAAATAATAAAAATATAACATTTTCAGAAGATAAAAATAATTATATTAAATATAATGAAGATGAATTAATAACAAAACTTTCAGTTTTTGATTCAAGTGGAAAAAAAAGTGATTTTTCATCATCAAAAATTGGAGATTATATACAAAATGTAAAAAATGTAAATAAAATAAAATCTATTGTTTTAAATTCACAACCAATTGATATGGAATCTATTAGCTTAGGAGTTAAAGATAAAATTGAATCTTATAATAAAGATGATGAAAAAGAAATTTTAATTAATGATAAAAATTCTTTTAATAATTTTTCTAATATTAATGAAAGTGAAAAAATGAATAAAGAAGAATTAATTAATCTTCAAGGAAAAAAAATTGATGGTTTAATTAAAAAAAATAAAAGTCATTCAAAGAAAAATAAAAAAAAAATTCCACATCAAAATATTAATAAACATTTATGTTATAAATTTATTTCAAATCCTCAAAGATTTTTTACTGAAGATTTATGTGATAAAGTTTTATTATCATATGATTTAGAAATGAATAAAAAAATAAAAAGAATTAATTCTGCTTCTCCTTCACAAAGAATGATTTATAATAAAAAAACAGTAAAAAAAACTAATAAAAATATAAAAAATAAAATACCAAATAAAAATAATAATAATAACACTTAATAATTTATTAATAAAAAAAAATTTATTAAATATCATAATTAAAATTATTCATTGACATAATTTTATTTATTTATTTAAATATTTTATATTTAATAAATTAATAAAACCCCAAAAAAATCATATAAAAACCCCATAAAAAAAAAAAATTAAAATAAAAAAATGAATAAAGAATTTGAGAAAAAAATGGGTCGGGGAACCGGTCCAATTCTCAAAATAAAACGTGTAGATTTTCATGAATTAAGTAAACAAATTGGTCAAAAATTAGAAAAGCGTTCTGAAAAACATAGAGCTGAAGAAAAAGAAAGAAAAAGAAAGGCAAATCAATCAATAAAAGCATATCAACAAAAAACAAGTAACCGTCAAGATTTAGATCATCTTCGTTCAAAGAGTCCTTCACCAGATACATTAAAAGAATTACCAACTTCTACATTAACATTTAATTATGCACCAAAAGAAGAATTAGGATTAAAAACATTTGAATTAGATCAACATAAACAAAGAGAATTAAGAGAAGAAAAATATATAAATCAATTAATAAAAAGATATTATGCAATTGATTTAATTGAATTTTTTAAATATTATAAAACACCATATCCAACAAAAGTATTAGAAATATCATGTTTTATAAATGAATTAGTAGATAGTGATAATAGAGATATGACTAACATTGGTTATTTAGAAGCTGATTATGATAATTGCTATTCTGGGAAATTAATTTCAATTAAGAATTTAGGAAGATATGATTGTTGGGAAGATTTACCTCCTGAAGAATGGTTGAAAAAATGTATGGAAAATGATGATGAATATGATGGTACTTCCCCTATGTATGATCATACTACTGAAAAATATATGTGGAATCCTGTTAAAGTACTTTCTTATAATCCTGAAAATTTAAGATATAAAGTTAGATTTGTTAAAACTGAAAAAGAAGTTTCTAGATTATCACTTTTATTTAGATGGGAAGATAAAGGAGAATTTGAATATAGAAAATATTTATGTGAAAATAGAAGAAATCATGTTGATCAATTTATATTATTTACTAGATATGTTGATAATGTTCCTGATGAATTTGTTAATACTTTAAATCCTGAATGGGAAAAAATTATTGAAACTAAAGTTAAATTTACTACTAAGAGATTAAGTGATATGTTTAATTATATTTTCAATGAAAAAAATACTTCTTTTAATAGAGAATTAATGATTGTTAAACAAGATTTCTTAAGACAAATGAAAAAATGTAGAGTTTTACTTGAAATGCAAGAACCAAGTAATAAAGACAAGTTTAAAGAAAGATCATTAGAAATTCAACCTTTCTATAAAATAATACCAACAGAAAAAAATGCAATTGTTAATAAATCATCTTCATTTAATAAATTTTTTGAAAATATTAATAAAAGATCTCTTTATGAAGATGTTAAATTAGTTAAAACTTTATTATGTGGATTTTTAAAAACTTGTGAAGATATGAAACAAATTGATTTAATATTATCAAATATTGATGAAAATACACTTCCATTAGAAATGACAGATTTTCAAACATTAGATAAAAATTATGCTGAAAAGAGTTCAAGTTCATTAAGAAATATTTGTTGTTCAAAATTACCTGGTATAATAAGATCATTTGAAGAACCTGGTGAAAATCATGTTACTTTAAAATATAATTATTATGTTGCTACAAAAGAAGAGTATGATGCATCTGTTGCTAAAAGAGTTGTTATTTATTGTAATTTAATATTAAGAACAAAAGTAAAAGAACTTGTTGATAATTCAATAATTAAATTTATGAATTATTTTAAAAAATTTGGTAAATGTGCATATGAAAGTAAATCAAGAGATGTTTTATTTAATGAGATTGGAACTCATTATTTAGAATCTGTTAAACCTTTATTTAAAACTTCTATTTTATTACATAAAACAGAAAGTGAAGAAAAGAAAAAAAATAAAAAACCAAAAGTTAAAATAATATTTAAGCCAGCATTAAAAGATATAAAAACAGCATTAATAAATTCATTTACACAAATAAAAGATATGGTATCAAAAGAAATTAAAAATTTATCAGGATTATGTTTTAAATTAGTTGATATTGATGATAAAAAAATATTTTCATTAGAAGATGATTATCCACTATATGCAGAAGCATTAACAGAATTAAATGAAATAATAGATAATTCAATAGATGAAGCAGAAAAAAAAAGAAAAGAATTTGATGAATTTATGGAAATTTTAAGTGATCCAACTGAATTATATGTAAAAGGTAAAATTGGTGAAGAAGAAGAAACAAAAAAGAATTTAAATGTTGAAAAATGTACTGAAGTTCTTGATAGATTAGCAGAATTAACTGATTTACTTCATTCAAAAGAAACTGATATTAATTCACGTTTATTTTATATTAGTACATCATCAATTAAAGAAAGTATTGAACAAGCAATTGAAAATATTAAAAAATTAATGTTAAGAAGAATGGGTGAATATTGTAGAGCAAGAACTGATGAATTAGAAAATCAAAATAAAGAAAAAATGGAAAAATTAGAAGAAGATACTTTAGATATTGATCAATATAAAAATTTATTTGATTTACTTGCTACAATTCCAGAATTTGTTAAAATTAAAAATGAAGAATTAAAAAATGTTGATAAGATATTAAATCAAATTGAAAGACAAAAAGTTGAAATTGTAGATAAAAATACAGCAGATGAAGAATTAAGAAAATTAACAATTGAAAATTTATTTAAGAAATTATTAGGAAGTTGGATGATTCCAAGTCAAATTCAAGATGTTGCAAAAACAAGTTCTGCTAATTTAGAATTAAAAAAAACTGAATTTATAGATGAATTAAAAGTAAGTCAAAATAATTTTAAAGGAGAAGTTCTTGGTTTAGAAAAAACTTTTGATTATTTAAGTAAAGTTGATAATTTTACTGAAGAACATGAAGGAAAAAAAGTTTCTATTATGATACAAGATTTTAATGAAGCTGTTAATCAAGCTAAAGAACATCAAAATAAAATTAAAAAAGAAATGAAAATTTTATATCCTGAAAAAGCAAAAGATATTGATGATGGTACTGAAGATTTACCTGAATTTGAAAAATTAGGTAGTATATTTAATGAATTTCAACCTTATAAAATATTATGGAATGAAGATACTAATGTTATGATTGAATATCAAAATAAAGTTGAAACTAAAACTCTTTTAGAACTTAAAGAATTAATTCCTAATGCTGATAAAAAAAGTACAAAAGAAGTTTTTGTTTATGTTAAAGATTTAGAAGAATCAAGAGCAAAAATTGAAAAAGTTCAAAAAGAAAATCCATATGATACTACTTTAGTTAAATTAATTGAACAATTAAAACAAAAATTAAATTATTATGAAAGTTTTAATTGGGTTATTCAATGTTTAAATTCAGCATGTCTTAAAGAAGATGATTGGAAAGAAATAAGAAAAATTATGCAGAATCCAAATGTAGATTTAAAATGTAAATTAATAGACTTAGAAAAAATGGATATTGCAAATTTCAGAGATCAAATAGAATTAATAAAATCAAAAGCTTTTAGAAGAGCAGGTTTCGTTCAAAAATATAAAGAAATATCAGCATCATATTCTGCACTTCATATGGAACCAAGAGATGAAAGAAAATTAGCATTAAAGAAAATTGATGATACTTTAATTATTTTAGATGATTTAAGTAATAATTTAGTTAATATTATTGGTAATCCTGTTACTCAAAGTGATCCAAAATTAAAAAATGATACAAGACAATTAAATGAAAAAATTAAAAATGTTCAAATTATTTTAGAACAAGTTATTAAATGTCAATCATCTTTCTTATATTTAGAACCTATTTTCAATACAAATGAAATTAATAAAGCTTTAGCAACTGAAAAAACTGATTTTATGAAAGTTTATAATTTTTGGAGAGGATTTATGGATCAATTTGAAGGATGTGCTTGGGAACTTGCAACTTTTATGGAAAAGGAAAATTTCACTAATTTAAATAAAAATTTAAATGATAATATCAATCAATTACAAAAAATTATAAGAAAATTACAAGAATATTTAAATATCAAAAGAACAGAATTTCCTCGTTTTTATTTTGTTTCTGATGAAGATTTATTAAGAATTTTAGCTCAGTCAAAAAATCCTTTATTAGTTCAACCACATTTATCAAAATGTTTTGAAGGAATACATCATGTTATTTTTAATCAAAGTAATACAATAATTGAAAAAATGGTTAGTTCAAAAGATGAAACAATTCCTCTTGTAAATCAAATTAATGTTGTTAGTGATATTTGTAGAGGTAATGTTGAAGTATGGTTAGGTCAATTAGAAGAAAGTATGAGAGAAACAATGAGACAATTATCAAGAAAATGTTTAGAAGATTTAGATAAGAAAAAAAGAATTGATTGGATTAAAGATATGGAATGGCCTGGACAACTTATTCAAATTATTGATCAAATTATTTGGACAACTGGAGTTGAAAATGGTATTTTAGAAAATAAATTAAAAGAATTTTTAGATCAATTAGATTTAGAATTAAGTCAAGTTGTAGATTTAGTACGTACAAATATACCATCATTACTTTCAATAACATTATCAGGTTTAATTGTCATTAGTGTCCATAATAGAGACACAGTTGAAAAATTAATAAAAGAAAATATAGAAAAGATAACAGATTTTGAATGGAAAGCACAAATGAGATATTATTTCCATAAACAAAATGAAGATGATGATGATGATAGAAAAAAGAAAAAAGAACAAGTAGTACCAATTACAGTTTCAATGATAACAACAACATTAAATTATGGTTTTGAATATTTAGGTAATATTACTAGACTTGTTATTACTCCTTTAACAGATCGTTGTTTTAGAACATTATTTGGTGCATATAATGTTAAATATGGAGGTGCTCCTGAAGGACCAGCTGGTACTGGTAAGACTGAATCAGTTAAAGATTTATCTAAATGTGTTGGTGTAATGTGTAATGTATTTAATTGTACTGAAGGTATTAAAATTCAAGGAATGAGTAAATTCTTTAAAGGATTAGCTTCTTCTGGTTGTTGGTGTTGTTTTGATGAATTTAATCGTATTGATACTGAAGTCTTATCTGTTATTGCTCAACAAATTTTAACTATTCAAAATGCTTTAAAAGCAAAATTGAATTATTTCTATTTTGAAGAAAATGAAAAGATTTTAATTAAGGATACTTGTGCTATTAATATTACTATGAATCCTTCTTATAGTGGTAGAAATGAATTACCTGATAATTTAAAAGCTTTATTTAGACCTTGTGCTATGATGGTTGCTGATTATAATTTAATTGCACAAATTAAATTATATAGTTTTGGATTCCAAACTGCAAAACCACTTTCATTTAAAATTGTCTCATCACTTAAATTATCATCTGAACAATTATCAACTCAATCACATTATGATTTTGGTATGAGATCTTTAAATGCTATTTTAGTTGCAGCTGGTAAAGAAAAAAAAGAAAATCCATCATTTGCAGAAGATAGAATTGCATTAAGAGCTTTATTAGATGTTAACTTACCTAAATTTACATCAAATGATACACCATTATTCCATGATTTAGTACATGATTTATTCCCAACAACTGAACCAATGGAAAGTGATTTAACACTTTTAGATGGTAAAATTAAAGAAAAATGTAATCAATTTAATTTACAACCAACTGAAAACTTTATTAAAAAGTGTATTCAATTATATCAAACTATGAATGTCAGACATGCTCTTATGATTGTAGGTCGTCCTGGAATGGGAAAAAGTAATGTTATTAAAGTATTAAAATTTGCTATGAGTGATTTACCAATTGAAGCTGGATTTAATAAAGTTGAATCTACTACAATGAATCCAAAAAGTATTTTACAAAAACAATTATATGGTTATTTTGATGTTACTCAAGAATGGAAAAAAGGATTACTTCAAGTTAAAATGACTGAATTATGTGAAAAACCAAAAGAACAATTTAAATGGTTAATTTTTGATGGTCCTGTTGATACTTTATGGATTGAAAATATGAATTCTTTATTAGATGATAATAAAAAATTATGTTTAGAAGATTCATCTGCTATTTATTTAGCTGATAGAATGAATATAGTTTTTGAAGTTGATGATTTAAAAGAAGCTTCACCTGCTACTGTATCTCGTAATGGTATGGTCTTATGTGAAATGGATACTATTTCAACTAATGATATTATATTATCTTATGTTACTACTTTACCTACTCAATATTTTAATCAAAAATTAATTGATCAATTTAAAGAAAATGCTGTTTGGATTACTAATACTGTTTTAGAATATCTTAATAAAGATTTTATTGAATGGGGATTACCTTGTGATAAATTCCATTTAGTTCATAATTTTGTTAAAGTATTTGATTGTTATATGAAAGATTATAAAAATCAAGATGAAATATTACCAAAAGAAAGAGAATTAACTGCAAGTAAACTTGATGATTTACTTGTTTCTAGTGTAATTTTAGGTATGTTAGGACCAATTAAAAAAATAAATAAAATTCAAACATTTTTATATGATATGTCATTAGGAAATGATGTAAATAATGATTATAAATTAAATTTCAATGGTGAATTCTCAACAAATAAATATGCATGGGAACCAAAAAGATTAAATACAAATATTCATCAATTAGAAAATTTATTCGATATGGTTTATTTAATAGAAACAGGAAAATGGCATAAATGGATTGAAATGCCAGATCGTAAACAATTCCAAGTAACACCAGATTTACGTTTTAATGAATTAGTTATTCCTACACCAGATACAATTAAAATGGGATGGTTAATTGGAATGGTTGTACCAAATAAAAGACATTTATTATTAACTGGTCCAACTGGTACTGGAAAAACATTAACAATTATTGATATTTTAACTACAAATTATGATAATGATTTTTATTCATATATTAAGATGTCAATGACTGCACAAACAACAGCAAATTTCACTCAAGAAGTTATTGAGAAAAAATTACAGAAATCATATAGAAAGTTTTCACCAATTGGAGGTAAAAAAGGTGTTATATTTGTTGATGATTTAAATATGCCTCAAAAAGAAAAGTTTGGTGCACAACCACCAATTGAATTATTAAGACAATGGATGGACTTTGGTGGATGGTATGATTTAAATTCTGATAATAAAGATTTTGTTAATGTTATTGATATTTCATTCTTAGCTTCTATGGGATCAATTGCTTCTGGAAGAACAGTTTCTACTCGTTATTTAAGACATTATGTAATTCACTTTGCTGATAATTATAGTAAAGAAACTATGTTTAATATTTATTCTAATATTGTTCAATGGTTCTTTATAAAAACAAAACAACCTGCATTTACTGATAAAGTAGTTACATTTAAAGAACAATTAATTAATTCAACTGTTCAAATGTATCATGAAGTATCAAATAATTTCAAAGCTACTCCTGCAAAAACACATTATCAATTCAACTTAAGAGATATTAGTAGAGTCTTTTTAGGTATTTCACGTGCAAATGGTAGAACATTAAAAAATGATGAAGATATGATTAAATTATGGATACATGAATGTGAAAGAATATTTAAAGATCGTTTAGTAGATGAAAAAGATAGAAGTGTTTATGATGAAATATTAAATAGAGTAATGAAACAATCAATGAGAAGAGAAAATACATATACAGATCATACAATATTATGGGGAGATTATGTTAATATGATTTTCATTGATGATGATCCTAAAAAAGGTGCAATTGAACATCAATATTGTGAATTAAATAATGAAGAACTTCTTCAAAAAACTTTAGATGAGAAATTATATACTTATAATCATGAAGGAGGAAGTAGAGGAGAAAATTCAGGAGGTCAACTTAATTTAGTTTTATTCCAATATGCAGTAGAACATTTAAGTAGAATTTTACGTATTATTTCAACTTATAATGGAAATGCACTTTTAGTTGGTGTTGGTGGTTCTGGTAGAAAATCTCTAACAATATTATCTACTTATATTTATGGTTTTAGTTTATGTAAATATGAAAGTGATTGGCAAGATACTTTAAAAACAATGATGAGAGAATTAGGTAATAAAGAAGTTGTTTTCCTTGTTAGTGATAGTCAAATTGATGATAAAAATATTGAAGATTTAAATAATATGTTAAATAATGGTGAAATTCCTAATTTAATTGATCAACAAGATTTACAAGTTATTAGAGATAATATTCCTGCTGAATTTACTCAAGGTAAAAAATTAACTACTGATCAAGAAACTATGACTGCATTTATTGAAAATTGTAAAGCAAAAATTCATTGGGTATTATGTTTATCACCAATTGGAGAAGGATTTAGAAAAAGAATTTTAACATTCCCATCATTAGTTTCTTGTACTACTATTGATTGGTTCCTTCCATGGCCAGAAGCAGCTTTAAGTTCTGTTGCTAAATTCTATTTAAATGGTGTAGATGAAATTGATTCAAGTATATTTAATTCAATTGTTAATATTTGTGTAGATATGCAAAGTAGAGTTATCAATTATTCAAATAAATATTATCAAGAATTAAGAAGACATAATTATGTTACTCCAATGTCATTTATTGAATTACTTAATTTATTCAAAAATTTATTACAGAAAAGAACAGTAGAAATACAAAATGAAATTAATAGATATGGAAATGGTTTAATTGTTTTAGCAGAATCAGAAGAGACTGCACAAAAAATGGGAGAATATATTAAAGTATTAGAACCACAATTAAAAGAGCAACAAGAAATTACAAATAAACAATTAATAGAATTAAGTAAATTAAAAGTAAGATTAGAAAAAGATGAAGCAGTTGGAAAAGAAAAAGAAGCAGAAGCACAAGTAATAAAAGCAGAAGCAGAAGAACAAAATAGAATAGCAAATGAAAAAGCATCAATTATGGAAGCAAAGAAAAAAGATGCAGAAAGTAAATTAAATGATATTAAACCAGATGATGTACTTCAAATTAAAAAATATAAATTAGATCCTTCTTTAATGAAATTTTCATATTTCTTATGTATGCTTTGTTTACCAAATCCACATCCAAAACCAAAAAAAGCAGATAATCCAAAAGATCCACCTGTATATGATTATTTTGATCATATTTGTAAAAATAAATTAAATAAATTAAGTGGTAGTGATTTCCTTAAATTTTTAAAGAAATTTGATTCTACTAAAATGCCTCTTGAACAAATGCAAGAATTAAGAGAAAAATTAGAAGCTTTAACTCCAGAAGAATTTGATCCTGGTAAAAAATCTTTAGCTATGAAAAATATATTTGAAGTTATTAAAACACATAATGAAGTCTTTTTCATTAATCAAGATTATCTTCCTTTGAAAAAACAAGCTGAGGAAAGTGAACAAAGATTAAGAGAAGCTGAACAATCATTAAAAGAAATTCAAGATTCATTAGCAAGAACAATGGCAGAAAAAGAAGAAGGAGAAAGAAAATTAAATGAAGCTAAAATTCTTATTGAAAAATTAGAAAAACAAAAAAATCAATGTACAACACGTTTAAAAAATGCAAATATATTAAATAGTTCATTAGGAAGTGAAAAAGAAGAATGGAAAAAGAAAAAAGATAGTTTAACAACATTTGCAAAAAATATTATTGGAGATATATTAATATCATCAGGTATTATATCATATTTAGGAGCATTTACAAAAGCATATAGAGAATCAATAATATTTGAATGGGCTACTAAAATTAAAGATTCTAAAATTCCAATTTCATTTGGTGGCGAAAATCAAGATCCAAATGATATTATGAGAGCAATTATTGGTGATGATATGGAGATTGAAACATGGAAAAGTCAAAATTTACCAAATGATAATTTCTCTATTGATAATGCATTAATTATGCAACAAAGTAGAAGATATTGTTTATTAATTGATCCACAAAATCAAGCATTACAATGGATTAAAGAGAAAATAAAACAAGAAACAGAATTAAAAGCACAAGCTGAGAGAGGTAAACATAAATCAAGAGAACAAGAATTACCAAAAAAAGAAAAGAGAAAAGATGGTGGAACTGGAGCACATTATACTATTAAACCTACAATGGATGCTAAAACTTTAATGGATGTTACTTTAGATTGTATTCAATTAGGTAAAAATTTAGTTTATGAAAATGTTGGTGAAGAATTAGCTCAAAGTATTGCTCCTATTTATAAGAAAGAATTCTTTGATATGGGTGGTCAAAGTTATGTTAATATTAATAAAAATACTGTTGAAGTAAGTGAAAATTTCAAATTATATATTATTACTCAATTACCTAAACCACATTATTTACCTGAAATTTGTGTTGCATTAACTTTAGTTAACTTTACTGTTACTGAAGAAGGTTTACAAGATCAAATGTTGAATTATTTAGTAGAAAAAGAAGATCCAACTTTGAATTCTTTAAGAAAGAATTGTATTGATACTAAAAATGCTTCTGAGAGAAAAAAGAAAGAAATTGAAACTGAAATTTTAAAACAATTAGATGAAAGTAAAAAGAATACTACAGAAGATAATACAATTTTAGATAATGAAAAATTAATTGAACAATTAAAAGCATCTAATCAAACAAGTATTGCAATGGCACAAACACTTATTAAACAAAGAGAAACTGAAAATAAAATTGCACAAAAAAGAAACTTCTTATCTCCAGTTGCAATTCATGTTGCACAATTATTCTTTACAGTTTGTGATTTATCATCAATTGAACCAGTATATCAATATTCACTTAAATTCTATAGAGATATTTTTGGTCTTGCAATTGACTCAACACCAAAACCAGTAGAAAAGAAAGGAGAAAAAGTAGATAAAGATTTAAAAGAAAAAGAAGAAAGTGAAAGATTAGAACATATGAAATTAAATTTCAATAGTATATTATATGATAAAATTTGTATGTCATTATTTGAAAAGGATAAATTAGTATTTTCATTTTTAATGAATTGTAAATTGAAAATGATTCCAATGTCAAAAGAAGAAAAAGCTAAATTTAATAAAGAAATTAGATTCCTTGTTACAGGAGGTTCAGGAAAAGAATTTGAAACACCAAATCCAGCAAAAGATGATCCTAGTAATTGGATAAGTCAAGTTCAATGGAATTCAGTTTGTGAATTATCACAAGAAATTCAAGCTTATAAAGGAGTTGAAAAATCATTTAGTGATAATATTGATGTGTGGAAAAAAATACTTTTAGATTCTGCAACACCATTTGAAGAAACTTTTCCAGAACCATTTAATGAATTAACTGATTTTTATAAATTAATAATTCTTAGAATTTTACGTCCTGATAAAACAGTAACTGCTCTTAAAAAATATATTGCTGCTAATATTGGTGAAAAATATACTGTTTCTTCTCAATTTGATATTGGTAAAGCTTATGATGAAAGTAAAAATAGAACACCTATTTTATTCATTATTTCACCTGGAGCTGATCCTTTGATTTTAATTGATAAATTATGTAAAAGAGAAGGTAAAACTTTAGAAGATAATGTAAGAACACTTTCTTTAGGACAAGGACAAGAAAAAGCTGCAATTGATGCTATTGATAAAGCACAAATTAGAGATCAAGAAAAATGGATTTTATTACAAAATTGTCATTTAGCAAAATCATTTATGAATATGTTAGAAAAGAAAATTGATGAAATTGTAGAAACTGGTTCATCATTCCGTTTATTCTTAACAGCACTTCCAAGTAATGTAATACCAATATCAATTATTCAAGATTCAATTAAAATTGTAAATGAACCACCAAGAGGATTAAAACAATCACTTCAAAGAACATTTAATACTATTGATGAAACATCATATGATAAAGCACCAAAACCAACATTATTCAAAAGATTTGCATATGGTTTTGTATTTTTCCATGCATTAATTTTAGAAAGAAGAAAATATGGTCCATTAGGTTGGAATATTCCTTATGAATTTTCAAATAGTGATTTATCAATTTCACTTGCTCAATTAAAGAACTTTTTAGAAGATTATGATGATATTCAATATGCAGCAATGAATTATATGATTGCAGAAGCAAATTATGGTGGAAGAGTAACTGATCCAGCTGATAGAAGATTAATAGCAATATTATTTAAAGATATTTGTTGTGAAGATATATTAGATGATAGATATTGTTTCAGTAATTTAAAAGATTATCCAGTTCCTGAAGATGGTACTTATAAAGATCATGAAGCTTTTATTAATGATAAAGTTCCACTTAATTCTGCTCCTGAAGTTTTTGGTTTAAATGATAATGCTGATATTACTTGTGCTATAGCAGAAACTAATTCATTATTTGGTACTACTTTATTAACTTTACCAAGAACTGTTTCTGCTACTGCTGGAGCTAGTACTGAAGATCAAGTAAAAGCAAGAGCTGAAGAAATATTAAAAAAATTACCAAATAAATTTGATGTTGATGATGTTAGAATGAGACATCCAAATAAATTAGAAGAATCACTTAATTCAGTTCTTCATCAAGAATTAATGAGATTTAATAATTTATTAGGTATTGTTAGAAATGCAATGAAGAATTTAAAAGATGCAATTGATGGTAATGCAGTTATGACAAATGAAATAGAAGCAATGTTACAAAGTGTATATGATAATAAAACACCAGAAAATATTGCAAGAGTTTCATATCCATCAATGATGCCTTTTAGTTCATGGGTAAATGACTTTTTGAAAAAAATAGAATTTTTACAAAAATGGATAGATAATGGTATTCCAACAACATTTTGGATTTCAGCATTTTACTTTACTCATTCATTCTTAACAGGTATATTACAAAATTATGCAAGAAAATATAAAATTGCTATAGATGAATTAGGATTTGAATTTACTGTAATGAGTGACTTAAAAGAATATGATTTAGAAAAGAAACCTGAAGATGGTTGTTATATTTATGGATTTTATATTGAAGGAGCAAGATGGAATTCTGATATTAGATTATTAGATGAAAGTTTACCTAAAATTTTATTACCTACTATGCCTCATGTTTGGTTTAGACCAAGTCAAAAAGATGAAAATAAAAAAATTGAAGATTATGAATGCCCTGTTTATAGAACTAGTAGAAGAAGTGGAGAATTGTTAACTACTGGACAAAGTACTAATTTCTTAATTCATATGTATTTACCTTTTGATCATGGAAAGTTTAATAGTGATCATTGGGTTAAAAGAGGAACTGCTATCATTTGCTCTTTGAATGAATAAGCTCATTTTTTGAAGTTAATCATTTTTTTGTTTATTTTTTATTTGTTTATTAATTAAATTTTTATTTAGATTTTTAGTTAAAAATATGATGTTATCTATTAATTTTTTTTTTTTGTTTTTATAATTATCTTTTTTATAAAAAAATAATTGTTTTCTATCGATATAATAATACGTGGCTTTGGAAAAAATAAATATTAAAAAAATGGATATGTCTTTTTCAAACTTATTTGATTTATCTGAAATGTAAAATACTATTTTAAATAACATAACTATAGTCATCCAAAAACACAACAGCATTTAACAAAAGTATACGCAGCATTAGGAAGTGGAATACTAGTATCATTTTTCACATTTATAATATCTCAATATATTCAAATTCCAAATTTCATTTTTATCACATTAATCATAGGGTCAATAATATCAGATATTCTTTTAATATTTACAAATAAAAAATCATCTTTTGGAAAAAAATTAAATTTATTTTCTTTTTATGGATATGCAATTGGTTTAGGAGGATCTTTAGGTGCAACAACATATTATCTTTCAAGAAAAGAGCAAATATATTTTTATCAAGTTTGCCTTCAATCACTTTTAATGACTACATTAATCTTTTTTTCATTTTCAGCTTTTTCACTTTTAACTTCAAATAGAACTTTTATTTATTTTGGAGTTTCTATTGCTTTATCTATTCTTTCTATTATTCATATTTTTGTTTGGAATGGAAAAATGGAAGTTATTATTGGAATTATTTTGGCTGTCGGTTATATTATTGTTGATACTCAACATATTATTTTCAAATGTAACCCATATAATGATAATGATTGTTTAATGGATGCTAAAATGCTTTTTGTTGATTTTGCAAATATTTTCGTTAAGATTTTAATCTATTTATTGAAAGAAAAAGATAAGGAAAAGGAAAAAAAGGAAGAATAAATAATTTTTAAAGTTATCTATTTTTATATAAATTTTTTTTTTAATTTTTTTTTTCCCTGTAATTAAATAAATTATTTTATTATCATTAAAAAATCTATTTCTATCATGTAGTAATTTGAAATATTTAATTTGAAATTATATGATAAAAAAAAGTTAAATAAATCATATAAATGGATACATAATCATATATCTGATAAATTACAATATAATTATATTAATTTATAAAAAATAAAGAAAATAAATGAAATATAAATTAACCATAATGATTTAAATATTAAATAACTAATTAATAAACATTTTTTTCGTAAAATCAACACCAGTTGTAGGATCAACATTTAAATTAGTAGCACATTTCGAATGATAAATTTTCATATTAGGATAAAACACAAAAACAGTACTTCCAATTTTTTTTCCACACAAAGCACAAAGAGTATCTTGATCAATATTAACATGTCTTTTTTTCAATTGATAATTTTCCATTTCTTTATATTCAAGAGCTTTATCCGATAAACTTTTAGAAATTCTATATTTATTACTTAAAACAGTATATTCTTCAATAATATTTTTTAAATAATCAAAAAAAACTCCCTTATCACAAATATTCCATTGTTCAACTGCATTTTCTAAAACAATTTTAGGATCTAAATCTTCAATAGATATATTTTTCATTAAATATAACATTTCATTTTCAAAAGGTTTCATTATTTCTTGTGTTTCTTTTATTTGATTTCTTTTTTCTGAATTTATTTTTTTTAATTCTTCTTTCTCAGCTTCTGTTATATCTTTTATATCATCTTCTATTTTTATATTTATTTTTTTATTATTTTCTTCTATTTCATTGTTATATTTATCTACAACTGATTGATAATTATCATATGTATTTTTTAATGTTTTAAAATATGTTTGATAAATATCTGGTTTTGATTTTTTATTTTCTTCACAATATTTTCTCAATGATTCAAAATTTTTTTCTAATTTTGCATCTCTAAATAAATCATTTATTGCTTTATCATGTTGATTTAATTGGGAATATAAATATATTTTTGCTTCAAATAACCATGAATTTTTTATTTTGTCAAAAATTGTTTGCTTTGAATAAACTGAATTTGGAGCTTTTAAATATGTCATAAATGAATCATAATTTTTTTTGACTGAACCTTCCATAATTACATTATTTTTACTAGTATTTTCAGATAAGGAAGAAAATAATAATGAAATATAATATTCTAATAATAAAGTTTGAAAATGAGCATCAGGGGAATTTTTATTATAATATTCTAAGAAATCTTTTTTTAAATCATTACTGCTTTTATTTTCTTTCATAATATTACTAATAATATTATCTAAGAAATAATCTAAACCAATAATTTGACTTGAAATTGCAACTTCAAAAGCAGTTGAAGGATATTTAATTATTAACCATTGAATATAAGTTTCAAATAATTTAGCATTTTTATCTCTATTATTAATATCAGTTCTAAATTTTTCAAATATTCTTTTTGTTTTTTCCTTTGCTTCAATATTTAAAAATCCAGTATCTTTATTATCACCTTTTGATTCAAGTTCACCAAAATATTTCCATATTTTCAATGCTTCTTCATATTCTCCATTTTTTTCATAATAATATGCGAGAGCTAATTTTTTTTCTGGTTCTTCTCCTTTAAAAAAATCATCTTTGGAAAAATCACTGAAATTACATTTAAAAGATGAATTGTCAATAACACTTGAAATTTCTCCTCTTTTTCTTAATTGAATATATGCTTTCACTAAAGTTATATTTATTAAACCTAATAATTGTGGAACAGTTATTTTTGAAGTTGAATCTGATAAATTTATTGGTGAGGAATTATTATGCATAAAATTTAAATCTGAAACTTCTTTATAATCATCTTTTGGAAAAGAACATATTTTCATTATATAGTCTCTTTTACTTAATAATACAATAATTAATTGATTTAAAGCATTATCCATTTCTTCATTTATTGTTTTATCACTATCTTTTTTAATTATATTATCTATTTGATTTGATGAAATATCTGTTTTTATTTGTTTTTCTTTATCTGAGTGGATTATATTTACTCCTAATTTTGAATAAAACATATATATATATTCACATGGGTCAAAATTGGTTAAAACTAAATATTTACCGAAATTTTCGAAATTTTTTTTTTTTAAAGAATTCCATGCTGCATTAAGGTAAAATTGTTCAATTTCATTAAATTTTTTTTCATTATAAATATCAATATTATTATTTAATTTATCTAAAGCTTCATCAAATTTACCATTATCTAATAATTTTTGGATTTGAATTTCATAAGGGGCTTCTTTTAATTCATATAATCTACAAACTCCTTGAGCAGCTTCTAATAACATGAATACTCTTTCTCCATTTGAAAAAATAAATTTCCCATTATTAGCTTCTATTAATTCTTGAGTTTGAACATGCTCATATTTTGTTCCTTTAAATATATATATAAGAACTTTAGTTTTATTTAACAAAATTAAATAATTTTTATGTTCAACTGATGAAATAAAATTAGTATCAATATAATTAATTGGAGTTATATTTGAAATTCCTCCTTTATTAAAAAAAATACCAAGATTTGAATCTGGTAAATTTACTAATAATCCTTCACTTGTATATTTTATTGTTTTTGGACTATCAACTTCAATATCAGTTAATTTATTTGTTTTTAAATCTAAATGATAAGCTTTTTTACCTAAAATATAATAACATGAATTATCATAAAATTCTAAATTTCCAGGAAGAGGAATATCACTTAAATACATATCTTTATCAAAGAAAAGATTTTTTGTTAATTCAGTGAAATTTCCATTGTTGTGATATTCATAAAATTTAATTTTTTTCTTTTTATTAATTGTTAAAATAATATTTGGATATTTTGAATTAGTAGAAATTAAACTAATATTAGTTTGAGGGAATGAATTTTTTAAAGAAGATATTTTATCTAAAGTTTTAATTTGATAAACATCTATAGAACCATCATAAAGAATAAAAACAATTGGATTATCATTTGATTTAGAAACACATATTTGATCTATTTTCTTATTTAATTGAATATTTCCTAATTTTTTCATAAATATTATATCTGAATTATTTTTTGATGGATCTGGTTTTGATATTTCTAAAAAATAAACTGTTCCCTTGTTATCTCCTGCTATTAAATAATCTTTATATAAATCTGCTGTTATTATATTTGGTCCTGGAAGTTTGTCTATTAATTTTTCTTCGAAAGTATTATCCATTTTTAAAAATATAATTTTTTTAATAAAAATATATTTATTTGATTCAATTATTTTTTTTTAATAAAATAAAAAAATAAATCATTTAAAATTAATGATTAAAAATTATTAAAAAGGACTTATAAACAATTATTGATATATTAATCATTTAAAATTTAAATTCATTTTATTTAATATTTTCTTCAAATAAATATTATTTAATAAAGAAACATGTTGAAAAATAATTTCTTAAGAAACAACATAATTAATAAATTATCAAATAAAGAAATAATTCACAAAGAAATAATGAGAATAACAAATAAATATCATTTGAAAAATAATTTAATTTCTCCAAAAAAAAAGAATAAAAATTTAAACTTTTATATATCAATAATAAATAGAAATTTAAAAAATAATTACAATTCATCAAATAAAACATTTCAAGAATTTTTAATAGAATCATTAATAAAAAGAAAAGAAGGTCATTTTTTTGCAAAATTTAGAGATGAAGAAATTTACAATCAAAAACAAGAATTTTTAAAGCAATTTTATAAAAAGAAAGAATCGAAAAAGAAAATTAAAAATTATACTGTGTATTATAAAAATTATTCTGAATATTTTTGTAAACCTATAATATCTGATTTTCCTTGTAATAAAATAATGAATAAACATATGGAAATTAAAGCAGAAATATTTTATGATGAAAATTATGCAAACAAATCAAAACAATATAAAGTAAAAGATAAAGGAACAAAAGAAATGAATATCTTTAATAAAGAAATTATTAAAGAAATTGAAACTGTGAAAAATTCAAAGAAAAAACAATTTTTTTTTGGTTTTAATAAATCATTTAATGAAAGTTCTACATTTGAAAATATAAGTAATATATTTCCTTATCCAATTAAATTAATTAAAGTTAATGATTTAAAAATTTCAAAAAAGTCAGCAAATATAGATAAAAATGATTCATTATTAAATAATTCTATAAATTCAATATTATATATGCTTACAAAAAATCCTAAGAAAGAAAAAGAAATAAAAAATATGACTTCTCTTAATTCACCTCCTCCTACTTCAAAAAATTCCCCAATGAAAAATAGTATAAAACTTAATAACCCATATTATTTGAAATTAAAACATCATATATTATTAAATCCAATAAATAACATATATAATTTATCTCCATCAATAAATTATAAGAAAAATATATTTAAAAAAAAAGTTGATTCTCCATTATCATTTAATGAAACTCAAAAATTAAAAAAAACATCATCCAAAATAAGAAAATTAAAGCCAAGTCGAAAATTATCATTTTATAATAGGAATAATAATAATAATACAACTCAAAACATAATAAACTATATGAATAAAAATGATAAATATCAAAGAAATAATAATTCTCCTTTAATGGTAAATTTAAAGTCCCCTATGAATTTATATTTAGCACAATCTAAATTAATTAGAAGTACTTCAAATATAAATAAATATTCTGTTAGAAGTAGTAAAAATTCTCATTTTAATTCTTCGAGAAATTCTAATGCTTTATCTAATAATTCTCAAAATAAAAAATTAAGTGTAAAATCTTCTCCAGAACATAATAATCATTTAATTGTTAATAGAAAAGTTATCAAGAATTATAGGGGTAATTATAGTAATTTAAGTTTAAATCCTTCTTTAAATAAAATTAGTGTTGAATTTAATTCAACTAAGAATAGTTCTAAGAAATTTGGTAAATTAATTTTTCCAAATAAAAATTTTTCAATAAGAGCAAATTCAAATGACTATAATAAAATAAAGCCAACAATTTCTTTATTAAAATCCTATTAAAACAATAAATAAATAATATAAATAAGCTTATAAAAAGATATTTATATTTAAAAAAAGATTAAAACAAAAAAGTATAAAATGATAAAAAATTTTATTATTACTGATTACTATTTTTCTTATAAGAAGAATTAGATAATTTTTCATAATCCTGAACCATTTGTTCATGCATTTGAGTAGTAGTTTTTAATTTTTTCATAATTTCAATTTCTTCTTCTTCAAGTTGTTGTTTTTTACTTTCAGCTTGTGCAATTCTATTTTCTTCTTCAGCAATTTTATTTTCTAATTCTTCTCTAATTTTATTTTTTTTCTCTAATTCTATTGCTCTTCTTTTTTCTTCTGCAATAATATGTTGACTCTTTATATAATCAGCTTGAGTTTTTTTATTTGATAATTCTTCTATTTCTAAATATTTTCTCATTTCTTCATTATTTTTTCTTTGTTCTCTCATATTTTTTAATTCTTCATCCATTTGCCTTTTTTTTTCTTCTTGTTTCATCATTATTGCTATTTTATTATCTTCTTTTAGTTTTTTATTTTGTTCTCTTTTTAATTCTAATTCTTTTTGTTTTCTTTCTTTAAATTCTTGTTTCTTTTGTACTTCCTCTTTTAATTGTTGTATAGATGTTTTTTTCTGATTTGTTTTCTTTCGAGTTACTTCTATTTGTTTTAATTTTTTACTCTCTTCTTGACGTAACATTCTAATTCTACCATCCAATAAATTAGCATCTTGTTCTGCTTTTTTTCTTTCTTCTTTCATTTCTTGTAAGTAACGGTGAAGTTGAAGAAGGTAGTCATCATCTAAAACTTCCTCGTTTTGTTCCTCTTCTTCTTGGTTGTTTTGTTCTTTTTCTCGTTCCATTTTTTTTTGTTTTATATGGAAATTTAAATAATTTTTTGTTTTTGTTTTACTTTTTTTTTTGATGATGAATAATAATTAATTTTTTATCATTATTTTTTTATGTGAATTTAAAAAGAAGTTTTTCAAAGGTAGATTAATAGTTTTTTATATTTTACAGGAAGGAAATCAATAAAGATGATAATAATATTCCGTTATATTGTTTTGAAAATAATAAGGATATTGAGAAATTGAATTTAAATAAACATTTTGAATATAATCTTATTGTATTAATTTATTTTTTAAATGAAATGATATAAAGAAAATGAAAATTTAAAATAAAAAAACATTATTAAAAATAATAAATAATAATCTTTTTAAAAATTAATAAATATAAACAAAGATAATTCGGATAAAACCTAATAAAAATAAAACAAACAATAAAAACACAATAAAAAAATAATTAAAAAAAAAATAAATGGAAACAGTAAAAGTAGTATTAGTAGGAGAAAGTGGAGTCGGAAAAACATCAATAATATCTCGTTTTATAACAGATTCCTTTGATTCAGAAGTTCTAAGTTCTTCAAGTGCTCAATTTATATCAAAAACAATAAAATTATCAGAACCTGAAAATAAAACAATAAAATTTGATATATGGGACACAGCAGGTCAAGAAAGATTTCGTTCTTTGGCAAAAATATTTTATAAAGATGCAAAAATAATAATTTACGTATATGATATAACAGATAGAAAATCATTTGAAGAAATAAAGAATTATTGGTATAAAGAAACCTCAGAAAATTTTATTGATAATTCTGTAGTTTTAGCTCTTGTTGGTAATAAAAGTGATTTATATGAAAATGAACAAGTTTCTGATGAAGAAGGAAAAAAATTTGCTGATGAAATTCATGCGATTTTTAAAATCACTTCTGCTCTTTCTAATACAGGAATTAATTGGGTTTTTGATAGTATTGGGAAAAAAGTCTTAAATCCTGATTTTGATTATAATAATAGCGATAGTACAAATCAAGAGAATTTTAAGGAGAAAAGTCAAAAAGCTAATAATGATAATATTAAATTGGATTCTAATATCGGTAATCAGAAAAAAAATGGAGGATGTTGTGATAAATAGTTTTTTTTTGCAATTAAAATTTTTTGAAATATTTTAAAATTATTTAAAAATGGAAGAATTAAATAAAAATTACAATATAAAAAACATTGAAATAAAAAAAGATAATATGAAAAAAGTTAAAATATTATCAATTATAGATTCAAAAGAAACATTAGAAATAAATTTAAATAATTCAAATGTATCAATAAATACAAATTCAATAAAAAAAATATATTCTTTATCAAATTTAAAAATTGAAGAAAATATATTTTATATATATAAAAATAATGCATATTATCAAAATGAACCATCAAATAATCAAAATTTAAATGAAATAGGAACTTCATATGGAAAAGGAAATTTACCACAATCAAAAGAATATGAAAGTGAGCCTTTAATAAGAAAAATAGATTTTTATTTACCTTATATTTACACAATTATTGGTTCTATTTTATTAATTCATTTATTTACTTTTTTATTTGGACCTCAATTTGAAATTAATGTTTATGTTTTTACTTGTTTAATATTATCTGAAGATTTATTAAGTTTAGGTTATTTTTATTATGAAAAATATCATTTTATTGATAGTTATAATATTCATCAGTATTATATTCCTTATTTTTTAATTGTTTCTTGTGTATTATGTTTTTGTAATATTTTATATATTTCTTTTACTAAGAATCCTATGTTGAAAACTTTTAGAGATAATTTTATTTTTTTGAGTTTTATTTCTTATTTATTATCTTTTTTGCTAATTAGTTTTGGTTCTTATTATCAATTTGTTTTTATTAAGAAAAGAAAGAAATATCAAGTTTTATATGAAATTAAAAATGATACTTCTTCTAATCAAGAAACTCAAGAAGTTAAAATTGGTTAATTTACAAAAAAGAATTAATTTTTGGAAAATATTTTTGGCATAATATATTTATAATAAAAAATTAACGTTTTTTTAAATTTTTAAAAATTATTTTTTACAATATATACTTTCAAATTTAAACAAATATTTATTTAAATTGAGCCTAACAACAATTTAAAATATTCTTATAACAGATTCAATTAAATAATTATATTTATAATATGTTAAAAACATTTGTATAAAAAAATCAAATATGTATAGTTTTTATTTCAATTGAATAAGAGTTTCAAATTGAAGAGGATCTTTACTTAACTTTTTAGTTCTTTTATATTGTTTAATCAATTGATAATATTCCTTATATTTTTTCTTCTGATTTTCATAAGGAAGTAACTTATTTATAACTAAATTAAAATTTTCAATTAAATTAATTAAATTAGATTTTTCTTCATGACAAATAAAATCAAGTTTGTCATGATGAAGTAATTTTTGTCTATTTGATTTAAAAAATTGATTACATCCATGAGCACAAGTAAATTCTTGATGAGAAGGTAAATTTCCTTCATTTAAATTTCCATTAATTCTTTTTTCTTGAATGATTCCTTGATTAAAATTATTATCTAAGCTAGTATTCATATTTCAAATAGAATTATTTTATAATAAATTAAAAAACTTAAAAAAAATGAATGAAAAAAATGATTTAGAAGAACCTTTAATTTCCAATAGTGAAAATTTAGAAAAATTAAATGAAAATATGGAATATCTTCCATCAGAAGAAATAATAGAAAATGGAAATATAAAGTATAGAAAAAATTTAAATAAAACAGAAAATATGAAAGATAGTAATAAGAAAATAGAAAGAAAACCAACAATGGGAGATATATCATTATCAAGTTTATTATTTCGTCCAATTGAAAGTGGTTCTTTAAGATCTTCAGTTTATGGTTTAATTTGTGTTACTTTAGGAACTGGAATGTTACCTTTACCTTATTTTTTTAGAACAAATGGTATTATATTATCATTGATTATTTTTTTCTTTTGTTCTTTTCCTACTTATATTACTTTAAAAATCTTAACTTCAATGAGTTTTCAATTTGAAATTTATTCATATAATCAATTAATATCTTTTTTTTTTGGGAAAAATTCTTTTATGGAAATTTACACTGTTATAGTTTTATTAATAAATTCTTTTGGTTCAATTATAATGTGGGATGTATTTATAATGGAATTTTTAAAAGATATTTTAGGTTATTTTAATCCAGAATTAGGAAGTGAAATAAATATAATTTTCCTATTATTTATCATATTAATTTTCATTCAAATTCCTTTGGCTGTTTTTTCAAGTGGAAAAGAATTTGATATAATGTCTACTTTAGGAATGTTTCAAATAGTTTATGTATTATTTGTAATAATATTTGAATTTCCAAATTATTTAATGGAAAATTTTGATAAGCATTTATTTGGTCGAATGGAAACTTATTTTAATTTTAATAGGAAAATGATTGAAATGCCTTTTATTTTTTTTATTGCTTTTGGTAATCATTCTACAATATTAAGTGTTATTAGACAAATTAAAGATAAAACTCATGAAAGAATTAATAATGTTGGTAAAAAAACTTTTTATGCTGAATTTGGAATTTATTTATTAGTTTTTTTTGTTAGCTATTTTTCTACTTTTGAACAAACTGAACAAATTTTTTTAACTAAACCTAACACAACTGTATTAAATGTTATTGGAGAACTTTTTATGATGATTTTAATGATTTGTAATATTTCTTTATATTTTTTTACTTCAACTCCAACTATTGAATTTATTTTAAATGATGGGTTAACTTTAACTAAAAAACAAAAATATATTTCTTCTTTTTTTGTTTTAACTGTTTTAATGATTATTTCTTTATATATTAATGAAGTTGATTCTATTTTAACTTTCCTTGGTGTAACCGCTCAAGTTAGTTTAATTTTTATTTTACCTATTTCAATGTATATTAAATGGAAAGAAGATTCAATGAGTTATTCAAGAAAAATTATGTTTGTTTGTCTTATTTTATTTTTTACTTTTTTAGGAGTTGGAGGATTTATTTTAATGGTTTACAATCAATTTAGAAATATTTGAATTATATTATAAATTTTTATTTTATTTATTTAAATTTTTATTTAATTGTTATTTATAATTTTAATAAAATTTAATTATGAATAATAATAATAGTTTCTTGGAGAAAACTAAAAAGTTTGATTATATTTTAATTGTATTTTTATTTTATTATTTTTTTAGGGAATTGGTATTTTTTGTTGCTTAGCAAGAGTAGATTTTAATGTAATTGGATGTTTTATTCTTTTAATTATTTTATCATTATATTTTAGATATCCAATATTAGTTGAAAAAATTCATTTTCAAGGAATTATAATTATGATAATTATTGATATTTTATGGTTAATTATTATGTCTTTTGTTTGGTCTCATTCGAATGATGAAGATTCAGATATTAAATATTGGTCTTCAATTAAATTAATTCATAATATTATTTATTTTTTAGCCTTTGTTGAACTTTTTTTTAAATGTTATATTTTGTATTTTATATATTCTCATTATAAAAAAACATATTCAGACACATCAAATTTAACAAATTTGAAATATAACTTAGACTCAAAAGACATAAGTTCAACAAGACTAGCAGATACTACTGGTCGAACCTAAGAAAAAAAATTTCCAAATAACTTTTTATAAAAATAAAATTAAAACCACTACGAAAATATAATAAAATTAATTTAAAAAATATTTAAAATTAAAATGTTTTAAAAAATTAAATAAAAAACCATAACTTTCTCAAAATAATTAAAATAAAAAAATATGATAATCAAAGTCTATATAAACAATCATCCCTTTGAAATAGACTGTGACACAGGAACTCAAGATATAGCATGGTTATGTTTAAGTGCTTGTTATCTTTATGGGAAAGAAGCTTGGCCAGTAACAACATATCTTCCAATAATTGCAAGAAATAAAAAAGATGAAATTCTTCATCCTAAATTAGTAATTTGTAGAAATAAGGATTTAATAGGTGAAGAAATTAAAGTAAGAGTCAAAAAAAAATTTGGTGAAATTGGATATGAAATGACAAAAGATGAAAAAGAATGGTATAATGATGCTTTTTTAGAAGGTAGATTCATGAGTAATGTTCATGTTTCTTTAAAACCTACTACAGAACTTAGGAAAGAACAAAATCAATATAAAGTTAGTTTTAAATTTACTATTCAAGAAAATATAAAATTGTTTTTTCCTAATTATGGAAATGAAGTTATTTGTCCTATGGAATCTAAGGGAAAAAAAGGAGATCATTTTGAAGGAAATATTAAAGTGCCTTTTGGAAAATTAGTTCAGGATAAAATTATTTATGGAAGTGCTAAAGAAAAAGTATTTGATAAAGAAACTCAAGATTTTATTAAAAATGAACTTTCTGTTTCAAAAAGTCCTTTAATTTTAACTGAAGATGATAAAGAAAAAATTTTAAGAGAAAAAGAAGATATTATAAGAGAAAAAGAAAAGAAAATTAAAGAAGATATTATTAATTCTGAAAAAGAAAAAAAAGAAGAAGAAACTAGAATGATAAGATTAAAAGAAGAATTAGAAAAAATTCCTTTTACTTTGGAAGAAGTATATAATTATGTTAAACAACAAATGTATATGAGTGAACAAGATTTAATTGAAATATTTGAATTATTAGAAAGAAATGAATATAGAATTTATAGAAGAATATTTGAAATATTTAATTCTTATTGTCAATTTTATTTAGATAATATAAATTTAACAGTTGATGCTCTTTCAGTAATAAACTTTTTAAATTTATATTTTGGAAATAGGAAAAATGTAGATAAAATCGCAGAAGAATTTCAGGCATTATATTTATCAAGATTAGAAAAAGATGGAACTGAAATAGATTTAAGAGAATTTATTTATATAATAATATTTCTTTTACATTCTATTTTAACTCATAAAGATATTAATATGTTAGAAGAAATAGAATCAATTAGTGAAACTTATGATAAAAAAATAGAAGAACCTTCTTATTATCAAATGAATAAAAATAAAAATGTTGTTCAAGTACTTAATAATAATTATACAATTTTAAGAAATATATTTGAAAAATATGGTATTCATGTTGAAAAAAGTGATGTACTTGAAATGTCTGATTATCAATTTGCCACTTTTATTTCAGAACTGTCTAATAAATTTAAATATGATTTAGCTAAAATGACTAAAGGTGATGTTGGGAAAAAAAGTAATATTGATTTCTTTGATTTTTTCAGAAAAATTGTTGGTATGGCTTATAATTTAATTCAACCTAATGATACTGTAGAAAATAAAGATTATAGAAGTGATATGTTTATTGGAATGTCTATTGAACAAGCAGTTGAAAAAATCATTTTTAATATGGAAGAATTTATTACTTCTAATTAAATGTTTTTTTTTTAGGTGTTTCAAAATTTTATTACATTATTAAATTAAAATTAAATAAAAAATTAAATAATTTTAACTACTATTTATTTAAAAAATGGAAAATGAAAAAGAAAATAATATAGTTCAAAGTTTAGAAGATATTTCAGTAAATAAAAAGAATGAATTAACTGCAAAAGATTTAAAAGAAAGTATAAATAAATGTATGATAAATGTAAATAATGAAGAAGAAAATAAAATAATACTTAAAAAGAATAATAATGATGAAAAATTGAAAAATTTAATTCCCCAAAAAAAAATAATAAAACCTTTAACAAATGAAAAAGAAAAAATTATAGAAATAAAAGAAAGAATAATAAAAATATTTGATGACAATAAAAATATAATTCAAAATATTTCAACAACGCAATTAAAAAATGATAATGAATTAAATAAAATAATAATGGAAGCTCAAATAAATTTTGAAAATGAAATGGATAAATTATATGAAGAAAAAATATTAAAATTAAATAAAATAAAAGAACAATATAATATTGATTTATTTGAATTGAAAAAATATTATGAAGATGAAATAAAATATTTAAAAGAAAGTGAAAAACCAATTTTAAAATTTATTTATGATTCTGTTAAAGAAGATAAAGAAAAAGAAATAAAATTAATTGAAGATGATTTTCAAAAAAAAAAAAAGGTTATTACTGATAAATATAAATGTTCTTCAGAACAAAAAGAAGATTTTAATCTTGATGATAGAAGTGTTCTTTATAAAAATGAATTATTTGAAAATTTAAAAAATAAAATTAATGATGTTATTAATCCTATTGATAAACAAAGATTAACTTTAGAAAATAATCAAAATAATATTTTGAAAGGAATTGAAGGATAAATTTTTCGCTCTTATTTATTATTATTATTTATTTATATTATTTTATTTTCAATTTATTATTAGTTAAAAAAAACATTAATTTTTTTATATTACATTAAAGGAATAAATTTATAAATATTATTCTTTAATTTTGTAAAAAATTGTAATAAATGAAGCATTTAAATAAAACTTTTAAAGAAGATGAAGAATATCAATCAGAAATTATTAATATATTAAAAAATTCAAATAAAAATAAAAAGAGAAAATCTTTCAAAAAATTATTAAATAAAACTTTATCTAAATCTACTTTAAATATAATATCAATTATTCTAATATTTTTATCAATAATTTTTAAATATCTTAGTTTAAATTTAAAAGGAAATAATTTGAAATCAATTAATAGAATAAATAAAGAAAATATTATTTTTGCTTTTTCAACTTTTTTTGCAAGTTGTGTTCTTTTTTTAGGTATTCATAGATTTATAAATTTAAATTTAATTATGTTATTTTTATTATTATTTTGGTTTGGGGAAATAATTTCTAAAAAAATTAAATATGAAAATAAAGAAAATAATCAAATTAATTTATTTTTAGAATTAATATTAATCAATGTTTCTTTTTTTGAATTTACTTTCTTAAATATTAGATTTATTTATAATAAAAATTACAATAAAATTTTTATGACATTTATAAGTGGAATTTTTGTTTTAATATTTTATATAAAATTGAATGGTATTTTTATTAAATTAAAATAAATAATTATATAAAAATATAAATTTCTAAATTATAAAAGCATTTAATTTATTATAATATCTAATAATTAAATATAAAAAAAATAAAAAAGAAATATTTAAAAATGATAAATATTTCTTTAAAATTGTCTAAAGTTTGACGGAAAAAAATTTAAAAAGAAAAAAAAGCATAAATAATAAAAAATGATAAGTGGCTTTGGAGAAAATAAATTTCATAAAAGATATTTAGGTTTAATTTTAGAAAAAGCAAAATCATTAAATATATATAATATAGACGATATAGCATTAGCAGATGAATTATGTTGTAAAGATGAATTTGAAGAATTCAAAGAAATTTTTATTAAATATTTTAATTTCTTAGATCCAAATAAATCATATAAATTATATAAAGAAAGAATTCAACAAGAAAAAAAAGAAATAATAAACTATTTAAAAGAAGAATTAATAAATTTTCCAAATAAAAAAAGTTCATTGTCTGAAATAGAAAAATTAAAGAAATTAATAAGTGAAATAAGAAAAGAATTAAAAAAAGAAAGACAACAATGTCCTTTTTGTGTTCGTTCATTAAAGAAGTTAAAATTTCATTTATTTAGAATAAATATAGAACAAAAATTATTAGGATGTAAATATTTTCAAGAAGAAATAGCAAAAAAAAATAATTTAGAAGATCAATTAAAATTATATTGTCAAGCTTTAAAATACGGAGCTCCAAATATTAAATATGATATTAATATTATTAGAGAACCTACAAAAAAAAAATTTATTAATAATCCTATTAAAAATAATGTAGATGCTCTTGAATTTTGTAGATTTTTATGGAGAGTTCTTGTTGAAAAAAGAAAAGAAGATATTTTAATTAATAAAGAAAAATTATCTTTAAAAAATAAAAAATCTTTAATGGAAAAAGATTCTACTCAAGAAAATGATGTTGTTATTAAAAAAGAAAAATTCTCTAATGACTTTTATAGGAATTCTTTTCAAAATGATACTTTTTCTCATGAAATACTTTCAGAACAAAATGATGATATAGTTTTTAAGGGTAATTTAGATGATTTAGTTAAAAAAGGAATTATGGAAAAAATTATTGTTGGAACAAATAATAATAATATTTTAACAGGAATAAAAAGAGAAAGAACAATATTTGAATAATTTACTTTTAAAATTTAATGAAATTTATAAATGAATAATATATTAAAAGAAATAAACTCAAAAAATAAGAAAAAAAAAATTCATATATTATTCCTTTTCACAATTTTTTTTTTTGAATTTTTATATTATTAAAAATAAAAATGAAAGATTTTTATAAAATTTTATATATATTTTTTTATAAGTATATCTAAAACTACACTATAAAAACTATAAGAAAATTATCATTTATTTGTTATATTGATCCAGATCAATAAATTTTTGTTTTTTCTTTCCTTTCTTTCCAAATGTTTTCTTGTTATTAAAATTATTATTATTATTTTTACTTTCTGATATATTATTATTATCCAAATCAAAAATTGAAAAATTATTATTTTTTTTTTCATCAATATTTTTATCTTCAATTTTATCATCAAAATTATTTTCTATTTTATAGTTTTTAATATCTTCTTCTTCATTTTTAATAATGATTTTTTCTTCTTCTTCTTCAGAATTTTCATTATTAAATATATTTTCTTCTTTAAATTCATTTTTAATTTCATTATCTTTAATTTCATTATCTTTAATTTCATCATCTTTAATTTCATTATTTTTATTTTCATTATTTTTATTTTCATATTTGTTAAACTCTTTAACATCATTTCCAAGATTTCCTGGTTTAGAATAAATATTTGACATTTTTTGATTATTATTTCCATTTAAACCAGGAATAAAAGATTTTTTATCTTTTTTCCTTTTTTTTCCTTTTTTAGAAAATTTATAAATTTCAAAATTTATCTTATTATTATTATTATTATTATTATTATAATTTTTTAAAGAATTTGAATTATATTCTTTTTTTTTTTCTTTTTGTATTTTTCTTTTAATAAAATCTTCATATAAATCTTCTTCAATTTGATCAATTTCTAATTTAAAGAAAAATCCAGAAATTTTTTTTAAAGAAATAGACATATATTTATATATAATAAGCATATTTTTCATAGTTAAATTATCAAATTCAATAAATAAATTAGTAAGATTATCATTTGAATTAGATAAAAATATTGTTTTTATTTTATTTATACTTTCTAATGGAATTCCAAAATTTTGTATTGAAGATAATTCTAATAATTTTCTATTTGAATCTATTTTATCTACCACTATTATTAATTGATAAATTGTTTCTTTTGGTAATTGTACTTCTTCTTCTTTTACTTCTCGTATTTTTATTCTTTCTGTTATGTAATTTTTTATTTCTTTTAAATAAAATTGAATTAGAAATTCATAATCTAAAGAATCTTCTATTTTATCATTTAAATTTTTTTCATTTCTATTGTTTTTATTTTGTTTAAATTCTTTATTCTTATTGTTTTTCCCTTTATTTTTATTAAAATATGGATTTGAATTATTATTAAATTTATTATAATTATCAACATATTTTACTTCAACTTCAATATCATCATAATTAAATTTATTATTATTATCATCAATGAATTTCTTATTTTCATTTTCTTCTTTATATTTATTATATCCATTCTTTAATTTATTAATATAATTAGTAAAATTAAATTCATCTTTAGATAAAGAAATATCATATTTTTCAGGATAAATTTTTTTTTCAGGTTGATTTTCAAAAACCATTGAATTTAAAGTTCCACCAATATCATTCATATGATGTTTTGATATTAAATGTCCTATAAATTCTTGTTCACTTCCAAAAGAAACATATAAATTATCAATACATTCTTTATAAGGACAACAATAATGATTAATTTTATTATGTTGTATTAAATTAGGTAAATTTGAATAAAAAATTATTTTTTTTTCTTTGTTTTTACATATTTCACATAAGAAATGTAATTGAGACATATGTTTAAATAATAATTCATCATTATAATATAAGTCTTTACAAAAAGGACATTTTGGATGAGGAGGAATATATTGTGTAAAATCACCGAATTTATTGTGGAATTTTAATTCATCTTTAGCAAAAATTTTTTGTTCTGATAAAAATTTTTTTCCATCTTTTAAACAAACATCACAATAATATTTCAGATGATTTTCAGAAAGATGTTTTTTTAATAAATTAATATTATCAAAAGGATCTGAAGAGCAATAATTAATAGGGCATTTAAATCCTTTTAAATTTAAACTTTCTTCTTTTGAGGAAATATCAACATAATAAACTCCATTATTATTGAAATCATCATCTATGAAAAAAATAGATTTATCATTTTTATTTAAATCATCAAATAAATATTCTTCTGTAATAGGAGAAATGAAAATTTCTTCTAATATTACATTACATAAAGGACATCTTTTATCATTGTAAAATGATCTACATTTTAATGTGCAATACATACATGTTACTCTGTGATTACATTTTCCTATTGAATAATATTCTTTGTGCTCATTACATATTATACATATGAATTTTGATAAATCTTTTGATTCACTTTTTATTAAATCCATTTTTTTCTTTTTTTGGAGTTTTAGATTTTAAATATTTATTTATTTTAAGTTTTTATTATGATTTAAAGGTATATATAATTATTTTTTTTTTTTGGATTTTCACTTTTTGAATGATAAATTTTATTAGGAAATAATATTATTTTACTTATTTTAGGTAAAATGGAAATGTTGGTTTAAAAGGGGATTTTCAGTTAATTACATTATTTATTGTTTTATCTTATTTTGAAAGGGAATAAAAGTTAAAAAAATAATATATTAAATATAAAAATTTGATTTTGATTTTCTATATTTTATTTAAACATTTAATTGATTAAATTTAATTAGTTTTTGAAAATAAAGTTTATTTTAAATAAAATGGATAGTGAATATTCAATAAGTTATTCAACAACAATAGATTCAATAAATGAAAATTTAATAATTGATGATTTCCAAACATTAACTAAAGAACATATAATAACATATATATCATTATATTTCTCTAAAATAATAAAATTAAATCATAAAAAAATTAGTAATTATAAAAAAGAAAATGATGACTTTTATTCAAGAAAAATCCCTTTATTAACAATCGAAAATTTTCTTTATCGAATAATGAAATATAGTCTAATGGAAAAATCAACATTAATAATTGCTTTTATATATATTTTACATTTAATAGAAAAAGAAAATTATTTTATTTGTAAAAATAATATATATCGAATTATTTTAGCTTCTTGTTTAATTGCAAGTAAGTTTAATGAAGAAAATCAATATAAAAATTCTTATTTCGGAAAAATTGGAGGTTTAAATTTAAGCGAAATTAATTATTTAGAATATACTTTTATTTCTAAAATAAATTTTGAAATTTTTGTCTCGGAAAATGAATTTTATTTTATAATAGATAAAATTATCAAAAGCGAAAAAAAGCTTTAAAGTTTCTATTATAAATAGGTTTTTAAAACCGGTAACTTTATATATATATATTTAAATAATTGCTGTTTAAATTTAAAAAAAACATATTTTAATCATAGTTGAAAAAAATATTATTTCAATATTTATAAGTTTAGATTAAGTGTTTTTTATTATAATTTAAAATAGTATTTTAAATTTATGTATTTTTTAGTTTATAAAATTTATTCATCAAATTTTTTTTTACACCAAAAATAAAAAAACTTAATTAATTTAATTAATTAAAATATAAAATAAATATACTCTTTTTTATTTTAGAATGAATGACTATTCGAATTATCAATATTCAAATAATTTTTATGGAGATAATGGAATAACAAAAGATTTCAATTTATTAAAAAACAATAATTTCATTAATAATAATATATATCAACAAAGAATAAATCAAAGACAAAATCTTAATATTAAAAAAGATATTTACAGTATGACAGACCCTGATTTTGAAGAAAGTGAATTTAGTAAGAAAATTAATTATAATTTAAGAATATTACAAAACACTTTAAATAAAACAAATAATAAAAATCAAAATTTAAGTAATCAAATCAATAAAAATGAATATATTAAATATCCTATTCAAGAAATAAAAAGAAATTATAAAAAAAATAATGATTCTCTTGAATATAAGAATAATGATTATAGTTTAAATAATCAAAATATAAATAATTATCTTCTACAAAATAATTATATAAGAAATTCAAATTTCCAAATAAATAATTATAGACAAGTATATCCAATTCAAAGTAAAAATATAAATAATAATATATTAAATATGAATAATAATTATTCAAATAACAAAAGAATTTTAAATAATAATATACAAAAAAATATTAATAAACAAAGAAATAATTATTTAAATAAATCCCAAACAACATATAATAACAATCCAAATAATTTTTATAAATATATAAACACAAATAAAAAACATCCAATAGAACATCTTAGAACAAATAGTTTATCAAATCAATCTTCTTTTTCTAATTTAATGGATTATCATATTAATTTAAATGAAAGTAGAGATATAAGTATAGATAAGAAAAATAATAATTATTTACAAAGAGAAATTCCCACTCCAAATTTAAATAATTATCAAAATAATTATTATGTTCAATATACTACTCCAAGAAGAAAAGATGAATTTAATTTTAATTCTAATAATTATAATAATAATATTCATGATACTATTGAAAATGATAGTATTAATTTAAGTATTTTAGCTGATACTATTGTTGAATGTTTTGATTTAGATAAAAAAGAAAGTGAAAATAATGTTTTATTAATTGAAGAATCACCTTTTCAAGTTAAAAATGATTATATTAAAAATAATAAAAGAAATTATATAAGTTTTGAAGATAATAAAATTAATGAGATAATGAAAAAAAATGAAAATTTTAAAGTTAAATTACCTTTAAATACAAATCAAAAAAATAATCTAAATTTTAAAGATAAGCAAATTAATGGTAATTATTATTTAGATAATAGAAATTCAATGAATGACTTAAATAAAGAAAATAGTAAAAAACTTATTAAAAATTATAAACAAAATAATGAAAATTTAATTGTTAAAAATCCTATAAATAATAATAAATCAAATTATGAAAATTTAAAACAATTTCCAAATGATAAATTAAATAATGAAAAGATTATAAATAAAAAGAATTCATTATCACAAAATGATATTA
>JAEEGK010003920.1_pt1 | contig 36736 bp, 25 predicted proteins | sample 8958771 | NCBI WGS metagenome assembly JAEEGK01 (sample SAMN16246547, study PRJNA631951) | gut metagenome | biome: gut microbiome; feature: rumen; material: SC-attached | host: Bos | place: Iran: Karaj | collected 2018-10 | reverse complement strand
TCCATCAACAAGGCCCTCGATGGCAAGGAGGCTCCTACCTCAAAGTCGTCCGAGGCGGAGATCAAGGCCCTTTTCGACAAGGCCGTTCCGAACTACGATCCCGACCGTTTCTACTTCTCCCACATGAAGAAGATCCTGGACTGGTACAACGAACTTGTTAAATACGCTTCCCTCGATTTCGTAGAAGAGGAAGAGGCCGAAGAGAATGCCGAGTCTTAAGGTAATAACGCTCGGCTGTTCCAAGAACACGGTTGACACTGAACATCTGCTGGCACAATTGCCGGCAGATGTTTATACCGTTTACCCTGAAGATTACGGCGGTCCGGTGGATTACCTTCTGTTGAATACCTGCGGATTCATCGGGGACGCCAAGCAGGAGAGCATAGACGCTATCCTCGCAGAGGCGGAGCGGAAGAAGAGGGGAGAGATAGGGAAGATCATAGTATTCGGCTGTCTGTCACAGCGTTACGCATCTGAGCTGCCGGAGTTGATTCCGGAGGTGGATGAGTGGTTCGGCGCCCGCGACCTTGCTCCCGTGGTGCGCGCCCTCGGGGCCGTTCCCAGACACGAGCTCCGCAATGTCAGGCGCTTCGATGCAGGCGGGCGTGCCTATGCCTATCTGAAAATTTCGGAGGGATGCGACCGGCGCTGTTCTTACTGCGCCATCCCCTTCATCCGCGGAGCGCATCGTTCCGTACCCATCGAGGATGTGGTGGAAGAAGCTCGCGGGCTTGCTGCCGGCGGTGTGAAGGAACTTATCCTGATAGCGCAGGATACGACTTATTACGGGCTGGACCTCTATGGCCGCCGTGCCCTTGCGGACCTGCTGAAGGCTCTGTCGGGTGTTCCGGGAATCGAATGGATACGCCTGCATTATTCCTATCCGGAAGGTTTCCCGGAGGACGTGCTGAAGGAGATGGCGTCCAATCCGAAGATATGCAAGTATCTGGATATCCCCCTCCAGCATATCTCGGACAAGGTGCTGCACAACATGCACCGCGGAGTTACTGGGGAATGGACGCGCGGGCTTATCCGCCGCATGCGCGAAGAAGTGCCAGGAGTCGTGCTTCGTACCACGGTGATAGTTGGGCATCCCGGTGAAGGGCCGGCCGAATTCCAGGAACTGCTGGACTTCGCCCGCGAGGCGCGTTTCGAGCGTCTGGGGGCCTTCAGGTATTCCGAGGAAGAAGGAACGTGGGGCGCGCAGAACCTGAAAGACGACGTGCCGGAAGATGAGAAACAGCGCCGCTATGATGCCCTCATGAGCCTTCAGGAGGGGATTTCTGCCGAATTCAACTCATCCCGCGTGGGCAAGGTGGAGCGTGTACTCGCAGATGACGTGGTGAACGGGAAACTAGTATGCCGTTCGCAGTATGAGAGCCCTGAGGTGGACGGCGAGATCATAGTAAGCGTGCCCGAGGGCACGGATCCACTCTCTTTCGTGGGGCAATTCCTTGACGTGCGCATAACCGGCGCGGAGGATTACGATTTATTTGCTACCTTTGCATGATTTAAAAAAGGTGGGACGATCCGTCGCCCGCAAGGGAGGAAAGTCCGGACAGGAAAGGGCACCCCGCTGCGGAAAGCGCAGGAGGGAGTAATCTTTCGGAGGCCGTAACAGAAAATGGCTGCCAGAAATGGTAAAGGTGAAAACGCGAGGTAAGAGCTCACGACGTGTGGCGGTGACGTCATGCGGGTACGGCACCGGGGCCTGCAAAACCAAATATACCGGCAGATGAGGGCGGCCCGCCCGATGCCGGGGGGTAGGTTGCGAAGATAAATGACGGATTCAAAAACAGAAACCGGCTTACGGCCCCACCTTTTTGATTTTTTAATGAGATGAAGAACATCAAGTGGATATCGGTCCTTTTCTTCCTCCTTGCCCTCTCCTGCAAGGCCGGAGGCCCCAAACGCTATGGGATAGAGGTGGTGAAGGAATACGCCCACGACACCGGCGCCTACACTCAGGGCCTGTTCTTCCACGATGGACAGCTCTACGAAACCACGGGGCAGTACGGTGAATCAACATTGCGGAAGGTGGAACTCCAGACCGGCCGTGTGACCAAGAAACTATCCTTCGGGCGGAAGTATTTCGCCGAAGGCTCTGTAGTCTTGGGAGACAATCTCTACATCCTCACCTGGACCAACAAAGTGGCGTTTATCTACGACGCTGCAACCCTGGAATACAAGCAGACCTATTCCTATCCCCGAGAGGGATGGGGACTGACCACCGACGGAAAGCATCTGATTGCATCCGACGGCACCTCAAGGCTCTTTTTCCTGTCTCCTGATTTTAAATTGCAGAAGAGCATCACGGTCAAACTGAACGGCCGTCCGGTGCGCTATCTGAACGAATTGGAGTGGATAGACGGGCGCATCTGGGCAAACGTCTATACGACCGATCTGATCGTGATAATCAATCCGTCCAGCGGAGAAGTGGAGGCAACTGTGAACTGCGGCGGGCTGTTGCCTGCAAGTATGCGGAAACCGGATACAGATGTGCTGAACGGCATAGCGGTCGATGCAGACGGCCGAATCTTCCTTACCGGCAAGAACTGGCCCCGACTTTATGAGGTCCGGCTGGTCCCCGTAAAGAAATAATTGCTATCTTTGCACCACGCGGGGGTACTCCAATACATGGAGTTGAGATTATACCCATTGAACCTGATGCAGTTAATACTGCCGAAGGGAAGCATAATCCTCATCAGCCCCTTGCATTAATTATTATAATTATGCGAGGTTTATTTATTTCTGCAGCGGTTCTATGCTGCATCTGCCCGGCTGCGGTCGCCCAGCAAAACGGGAAGACAGAACAGTTGGACAGCGTAGTGGTGACAGTATCGCGAGCGGGACGCAATACTCCCGTTACGTATACTACGGTTCAAAGGGAAGAACTCCGGGGGGCGGCGCCTTCCAAATCCCTCCCCATGATTCTTGGCCTGCAACCATCAGTCGTCAGCACTAATGAAGGCGGCACCGGGCTCGGGTACTCGAAGCTGACAGTCCGCGGCTCCAAAGGGTCGCAGATAAATGTCACGCTCAATGGCATTACTCTCAATGACAGCGAGTCGCAGGAGGTGTTCTGGGTGAATATCCCTGCGCTTAGCAGCATTCTTGGGAGCGTTCAGCTGCAGCGTGGCCTTGGAACATCCGCAAATGGTGCAGGCGCATTCGGTGCCAGCATAAACATGAGCACTGCCTATGTTTCGCCAAAGCCGTATTCTACCCTTGAACTTGGAGGTGGCTCCTTTAATACCGGAACCCTCTCCGTCATTGCCGGAAGCGGTTTTCTGCGTAACGGCTTCTATGCCGACATCGCTTTTTCTGCAGGAAATACCGACGGCTATATCCGTAATGCCTGGGCCGATGTGTATTCACTCCTGGGTGTGGCCGGATGGATGCATGGCAACAATTCCGTCAAGTTCACCCTCCTCCATGGGAAACAGCATACCGGCATTACCTGGGAGGGGATTCCCGCATCCAAAATGGCCGAGGACCGGACTTATAATCCTGCCGGGAAGTATAAAGACGCCGACGGAAATGTCTGCTACTATGACAATGAGTCGGACAATTACATCCAGACCCATTATCAGCTCAACTATACCCATCAGTTCGAAGGCGGGCTGCTCTGGAGCACAACTCTCAATTATACCAAGGGTGATGGATTTTATGAGCAGTACAAAGCCGATAAGAAATTCAGCAAGTATGGGATAGATGCTTCCGGAATAGCTGATTTCGTGACACGGAAGCTTATGGATAACGGCTATGCGGTTTTGAATACTACTTTGAAATACAAGACCGAACGCCTGAATGCCGCAGGAGGCCTCTATTTTGCCGACTATCTGGGGAATCATTTTGGAAAGGTGCTGTGGGATAGCGTGAATGGAGACCGCGATATCGAATGGTACCGGAACGATAGCCGCAAGCGTGAGGCGACTGCCTTCCTGCGTGGAGAGTATGCTATGGCTTCCTGGCTTACCGGTTATGCAGAGCTCCAGTACCGTCTGGTTACATTAAAAATGAAAGGGTTGGATGATGAGTTCTCGGATCTGGCTTACGATACCGCCTGGAACTTCCTTAACCCCCGTGCCGGTCTCACCGGCAGATGGGGTGCGCACAAAGCGTACATGTCCTTTGCCATAGGGCACCGGGAGCCGGGACGCAGCGACCTCAAGGAGCAGATTGAGTCGGTAAATGCCCTGCATGCAGCCGGTCAGGATGCTGAGGTGACACTGAGGCCGGAACGCATGTACGATACGGAGGTCGGCTATGAACTCAGCCTGCCTTCTTTGAACGCTTGCGTGAACTTTTATTCAATGGAATACAAAGACATGCTTCTGGAAACCGGCAAACTCAGCAACAGCGGTTATGCCATCAAGGAGAATGTCGACCGCAGCTGGCGGAGGGGAGTGGAGCTGAGTGCGTCCTGGAAGCCAGTGGAGTGGATGTCCCTCGTCGGGAATCTGACCTCGAGCACGAACAAGATCAAAGATTACAGCTATTACGAAGATACCAATGACGACCAGACCAATTGGCATTTCATTGGAAAGACAAAGGTGGACTGCGGCACCGTCACCATGCTGATGTCCCCATCATGCACCGGGATGGCCGGTGTGACATTTAAACCGTTCAGCAGCCGCGATTTCTCTCTTGGGCTGACATGCAAATATGTTGGCAGGCAGTACTGGGATAACACCCAGAATGACGGATTGTGCATCCCTGCATACTATAAAGTGGACTGCAGGGCCGTGTACGCCATGCCCCTCTGGAAAGGCAGAATGACAATTGGAGCCTACTGCAATAACCTGCTGAACAGGGATTATTATGCCGATGCATGGGTTTACAGGGCCCTCTTTGCGGATGGCTCTCCGGAATATATTGAGGAAGGGCTATTTCCGCAGGCCCTCCGCAACTTCAGTGTCAAATTGCGCCTGGAGTTCTAGTTTGCACACACATATATACGACCAAGACCCGCTGTCACAGCGGGTCTTGACGGTTAGTTAGTAGTGTATTACCTTTATAAGAAGGTTAATTATTGTTGGTTAGAAGTTGTTGTTTTCTAAATCACAGTGCAAATATACACTGATTTTTTTATTCTGCAATAGAAAACGGCAAAAATTTTCTAAAAAGTTATCAACATTTTAAAATATTTTAATAATTAGGCATCTTTCGGCCCTGGAGCTTCATCCAGAAGGGCCGGACGAAGGGCTTTGGTACGTTCAAGGGCCTGCTCGTCCTGCCATGCACGGATGAGTTTGGGATTGCCGCTCAAAAGCACCTCGGGAACCTTCCAGCCGTTAAACTCGACGGGCCTGGTGTAGACGGGAGGGGAGAGCAGACCGTCCTGGAAGCTGTCGCTCAAAGCGGATGTCTCGTCGGTTAGGGCTCCGGGTATCAGCCGCACGATGGAATCGGCAAGCAGCGCGGCAGGGATCTCACCGCCGCTGACGACGTAATCGCCGACTGATATCTCCCTGGTTACAAGATGCTCCCGGATGCGGTGGTCTATCCCTTTGTAGTGGCCGCAGAGAAGGATGATGTTCTCCTTCAGCGAAAGCTCGTTCGAGATGGCCTGGTTAAGGATTTCTCCATCGGGCGAGAGGTAGATGACCTCATCGTATTCCCTCTCGGAGCGGAGCTCCTCGATCATGCGGTAGACGGGCTCCACCATCATCACCATGCCGGCGTCCCCGCCATAGGAATAGTCGTCGATGTTCTTGCGGGGGCCGATGCCGTATTTGCGGAGGTTGTGGACGTGGATCTCCACAAGGCCTTTTTTGATGGCCCGACCCACGATGGAATGGCTCAGGGGGCTGTCCAGAAGCTCCGGTACGGCGCTTATAATGTCGATTCTCATAAAATTATCTTCAATTTGCACAAAGTTACCAAAAAACATTATATTTGTAAGTTATTATTTATAATAAACTCACAATTATGAGCGAAGAAATCAAAAACCCCGAAGTTCAGGAAGAAAGCAATTTCGCCGACAAGACCTTGTCCGAACTCTCGGATGTATTTAAAAGCCTGATGGACAGCGCCGACCGCATGAGCCGGAGCAAAGAGGCTGAATCCATCAAGTCCGCATTCTACAAACTCCTTGGAAAACTCAAGAGCGAGGCGGGAGAAGTCACCGATGCCTTCGTCGAAGTCGAAGAGAACTTCAAGAGCATCTATGCCGACTACAAGCGCGAGAGGGCGGAGTACAACAAGGAACAGGATGCACTGAAAGAAGAGAATCTCGAAAAGAAGAAAGCAATAATCGAAGAGCTGAAGCAGCTTGTGGACGCCCAGGAAGATGTCAGCGCATCCTTCCCGGCATTCCGCGAGATCCAGGACAAATGGCGTTCCATCGGTCCCGTTCCAGCAACGGCATTCCGCGACATCAACAGCACCTACCAGTTCAACGTCGAGCGCTTCTACGATAAAGTCAAGATCAACCGCGAACTCCGCGACCTCGATTTCCAGAAGAACCTGGAGGTCAAGGAGAAGTTCTGCGAGGCCGCTGAGAAACTCGCAGAGAACGAGAACATCGTGACCGCGTTCAACGAGCTGCAGAAACTCCACGAGCAGTGGAAGGAATTCGGCCCCGTTGCCAAGGAATTCCGCGAGAGCATCTGGAGCCGCTTCCAGGCTGCCACGGCAGTCATCAACAAGCGTTATCAGGCCCATTTCGAGGAACTGAAGGGCAAGCAGAAAGAGAATCTGGTAGCCAAGGAAGCCCTCTGCGTGAAGGTAGAGGAGATCGCCGCCCGCGAGATCAAGTCCTCCGATGAGTGGAACGCATCCGCCAAGGAGATAGAGGCCATCCAGGCCGAATGGCGCAAGATCGGTTTCGCAACCAAGAAAGACAATCAGAAGATATACGACCGCTTCCGTGCCGCGTGCGATGCCTTCTACGGTCGCAAGCGCGATTACTATTCCCAGTATCGCGGCGAGATGGACGCCAACGTGGAAAAGAAACTCGGCATCATCAAGATGGCCGAGGAACTCAAGTCCAGTACCGAGTGGAAGAAGACCACCGAGAAGTTCATCGAACTCCAGAAGCAGTGGAAAGAGATCGGAGCTGTGCCCCGCAAGAAGAGCGAGCAGCTCTGGAAGCAGTTCCGCGCCGCCTGCGATGAATTCTTCGCCGAGCGCGACAAGAACGCGGCTCCCGAGAACAATTTCTTCGCCAACCTCAAGGCAAAGAAAAAGATCATCGAAGATATCAAGGCCTATGTGCCGGTAGAGGATGCCGAGGCCAACCAAGCCGCTGCGAAGAAGTTCGCCGAGGACTTCCAGGCCATCGGATTCGTTCCGTTCAAGGAAAAAGAGAACATCCAGACAGCATACCGCGAGGCGATGCAGGAGAAATTCCCTGAATTCGGCGAACGCCGTGGCCGCGGTGAGGCCAAACCTCGTGAGCGAAGCGCCAAGGATACCCTGATCCAGCAGTACAAGGCCCTCCAGCAGGAGATCGAGACCTTCGAGAACAACATCGGCTTCTTCTCCGCCTCCAAGAATTCCGAGGCCCTGATCAAGCAGATGGAAACCAAGATCGCAAAGGCGAAGGAAGATCTCCATAAACTCGAAGAGAAGATTCGTAAGGAAGAGGAGGGAGAATAAGAATGGATAAGAATACTGTCACGGGATTCATCCTGATCGCACTGATTTTATTCGGTTTCACTTTCTATCAGTCCAAACAGGCCCGCAAAGCCGCTGAATGGCAGGCGCAACAGGATTCAATAGCCCTTGCAGAGCGCATTGCGGCTGGCGATACCGTTGAATATGCAATACCTGCAGAGCCGGCGGAAACAGCAGCGGCAGCCACCCAGGAGCAGGCTCCCCAGGCCGCCATCTACAAAGATGCCGCCCTGGAGGCAGCCCACAATTCGGATGCTACTCTTGTAACTCTCGAGAACGACAAGATTGCACTGACGCTGACATCGCTCGGCGCTCAGCCTTCCAACGTCCTCGTCAAAGATTACTTCAACTACGACAGCACTGCGCTCTACATCTTCAAGGATGGCGGCGCAAGCTATTCTATCAGTGTTTATACCGGCGAATTCATCCAGACGAAGGATTTCAACTTCCAGATTGTCGAGAAGAGCGACAGCTCCGTGGTCTTCCGTCTTCCTTTCTCCGACGGTGGATACATCGAGCAGCGCTACTCCCTTCAGACCGGTTCCTACATGGTGGACAACACGCTTTCGTTCATCGGAATGAACAGCATCCCCAGGAACGTCTCCTCCATCGACATCGACTATTCGATGATCATCCCCAGGATGGAGAAGGGCTACAAGAACGAGGCTCAGTACTCCAAGCTCGATTTCTATCAGGAAGGGGACAAGAAGCCCGTGGAGATCGGCCGCAGCCGGAATGGCAGCAAGAGGGTTGATTCCAAGGTCAGCTGGTTCGCTTTCCAGCAGCAGTTCTTCTCCGCCATTTTCCGTCTGAAGAACCAGTATTCTTCCGGATCTTTCGACATATCCTTCTTCCCTCAGGAAGATGAATCCCGCAACCTGATGGCATGTTCTGCCAGGATGCGTGCAGAATATCGCCCGGGGCAGGACAACGTGATTCCCTTCGAAATCTACCTCGGACCTAACCACTACAAGACCCTGCGTGAATACGGGCAGAAATACGAAAAGGTAATCCCTCTGGGGGGTTCACTGGTAGGATGGTTCACGAAATTCGTTATCATCCCCCTGTTCGACTTCTTCCACCGCTTCATCTCGAACTTCGGTATCATCATCCTTCTTATGACCATCGTCATAAAGCTGGTGGTGTTCCCGCTCACGTACAAGTCGTATGCATCTTCCTCCATCATGGCCATACTCAAGCCCGAAATCGAGAAGATCAACGCCAAGTATCCCAAGCAGGAGGATGCGATGAAGAAGCAGCAGGCCACCATGGCCCTCTACAACAAGGCCGGGGCGAATCCTATGGGAGGATGTCTGCCGACGCTGCTCACATTCCCTATACTTTGGGCGATGTTCCGTTTCTTCCCGGCATCCATCGAGCTGCGCCAGCAGCCCTTCCTCTGGGCTCACGACCTCTCCACATACGATGCCATCCTGGAATTCGGCCACCGCGTGCCGCTTATAGGCGATCACCTGTCGCTGTTCGCCCTGCTGATGGCCGTCACGATGTGGATATACAGCAAGATGACAATGTCCGGGCAGGCTACGGCCAACGACCCGAATGCCCAGAGCATGCAGTTCATGACCAAGTGGATGATGCCTATCATGATGTTCTTCATCTGCAACAGCCTGTCTGCAGCTCTCAGTTACTACTACCTCCTCTCCCAGCTCATCAGCATGCTTCAGATTTGGGTGATACGCAAGTTCATCGTCAAGCCCGAGAAAGTGTATGCGAGGATGGCTGCGGCCGAGAACAAGCCTGTGAAGAAGAGCAAGTGGCAGCAGAGGCTTGAAGAAGCCCAGAGGATGCAGGAACAACAGATGCGTCAACAAAGGAAACGATAATGATTGCATTTAATCTCGAAAGGATTAATAAGGAACTGCCATCAGGGGTGAAACTGGTGGCAGTTTCCAAATTTCATCCTTTTGAGGCCATCCTGGAGGCGTACAACGAGGGCCAGAGGGCTTTCGGAGAGAACCGCCCGCAGGAATTTGCCGCCAAGGCGGTTCAGCTTCCGCAGGACATAGAGTGGCATTTCATCGGACATCTCCAGACCAACAAGCTGAAGTTGGTCCTTCCTTATGCTTATCTGGTCGAGTCCATCGACACGCTGCATCTGCTGGAGGCGGTGAACAACTGGGGAGAAAAGAACGGAAAGGTCATAAGCGTGCTGCTTGAAGTGCATATAGGTGCAGAGGAAACCAAGCAGGGATTCACCCCATCGGAGGTCAAGGCGGTCCTGCAAATGGCAGGGGAGTTCCCCTTCATTTCTTTCCGCGGGCTGATGGGAATGGCTTCGCACACCGATGACGAGGATGCGGTCGCCGCCGACTTCGCTGGGATCAAATCCCTTTTCGATGAGTGCCGAGGCCTGTTTCCGACTCTGGACGGGTTCGACCAGCTGTCTATCGGCATGTCGGATGACTGGCCGATTGCCGTACGTCATGGCAGTACGGAGGTGCGCATAGGAACTGCAATATTTGGAAATAGAGAATACTGATCATATGAAGACATCCCGTTTAGTATCGATGGCTTGCTTTTTGTCCGCCCTTGTCTCCTGCAAGACGGGTGTAAAGCCTGCGATTCCTGTAGACAAAGCCCTTGAATCCAGGGTCGAGAAGACCTTGAAAGGAATGGACCTGGACACCAAGATAGGCCAGATGGTTCAGCTGAACATAGACCTGGTCGTGAATGAGGACGGCCTGGACGAGGCCAAGATGGAAAGCGTGTTCGGCCGCTGGAAGATAGGTTCCATCCTCAATGTATACAAAGGCAAGGCTAACGGAAGGGAGTTCACTGCGGAGATGATTTCCGGCCTGCAGGAAGCGTCGATGAAGTATATCGGCATTCCTATGATATACGGCCTGGACATGATACACGGTGCTTCATATATCACCGAGGCCACCATGTTCCCGCAGGAAATCAACATAGCCGCGACTTTCGATCCGCGTCACGCCTCCAACATGGGGCACGTGCTGGCTTATGAAACCCGCGCCGCGATGTGTCCCTGGACCTTCTCTCCGGTGATGGATCTCGGACGCGATCCCCGCTGGTCCCGTGCATGGGAGAGCTATGGGGAGGATTGCCTCGTGCAATCCGAGATGGCCGTAGCGGAGACGAAAGCCATCCAGGAAGAGGGAATTGCTGCATGCCTGAAGCATTATATGGCATACGGAGCCCCTTTCAGTGGGAAGGACCGCACTCCGGCCATCCTGACCGAGCATGAAATGCGCGAGAAGTATTTCCGTCCGTTCAAGGAATGCATAGAGGCCGGAGCTCTTTCCGTCATGGCGAACTCGGCCAGCGTCAATGGTATTCCCGTACATGCAAGCAAGAAGCTGCTTACGGACTGGTTGAAGAAAGGCCTGAATTGGGACGGAATGATCGTCACCGACTGGGCGGACGTGAATAACCTTTACACCCGCGAGCATGTTGCTGCAAACCGCAAGGAAGCGCTTGCACTGGCTATCAACGCTGGCATAGACATGGTCATGGATCCCTACGATACGCTTTGCTGCGCGGATATCAAGGCGGCAGTACAGGAGAAGCTCATCCCCATGAGCCGGATAGACGATGCCGTGCGGCGTATCCTCCGCCTCAAATACCGTCTCGGCCTGTTCGACAACCCCGTCTGGGATACATCCGTCTTCGACAAGTTCGCTTGCCCTGAGTTCGAAGCCATGGCGTACCAGGCGGCCCTGGAGAGCGAGGTACTGCTTAAGAACGAAGGCATCCTTCCTATAAGGAAAGGATCCCGGATACTGGTCGCCGGCCCGTGCGGGAATTCCATGCGCACTCTCAGCGGCGGCTGGACATACACCTGGCAGGGAACGGACGATCCCGTCTACGTGGACAGGTTCAATACCATCTATGAAGCCCTGGCCCTGAAGTTCGGCAAGGATAAGGTGAAATACGTTCCCGGAATCGAGTTCGACCAGGCGCGTTATGCATGGCAGAACGAGCTTAAGGTCAACATCCCTTCCGTGGTCGCAGCGGCCCGTGGAGCGGACGTGGTCGTGCTCTGCCTCGGCGAGAACAGCTACTGTGAAACACCTGGAAATCTGGATGACCTGAATCTATCCACCAATCAGAAAGATCTCCTGAAGGCGGTCGCATCTACCGGGAAACCCGTGGTGCTCGTGCTCAATGAAGGCCGGCCGCGTATCATCGGAGACGTCGAGCCTCTGGCTGCCGCCGTCGTGGATGTTATGCTCCCGAGCAATTACGGAGGAGATGCCCTTGCGGAACTGCTTGCAGGGGATGAGAACTTCAGCGGAAAGCTTCCGTTCACTTATCCCAAGCACATAAACGCCCTCCATACTTACGATTACAAAGTTTCCGAGAACGTGGAAACGATGGAAGGGGAGTACAACTACGACGCCGTGATGGACGTACAGTGGCCCTTCGGCCATGGTTTGAGCTACACAAGCTTCGAGTATTCCGGTTTCACCTGCGACCGCACCGAGTTCAAATCGGGTGACATCCTTCACTTCGAGCTTACGGTTACCAATACCGGCGCCATGGCAGGCAAGGAGGCCGTATTGCTCTACAGCAGCGACATAGTCGCCAGCATGGTGCCCGACGTCCGGCGTCTGCGTGCATTCACCAAGGTGGATCTTCAGCCGGGCGAAAGTAAGACGGTGGAATTCGACGTGCCCGCCGACGGGCTGGCTTTTGTTGGAGAAGACGGAAAATGGCATCTGGAAAAGGGTGAATTCCGTTTTGCGGCAGGCAACTGCAGTTTAATGACAACATGCACAGATAGCAGCATAAAATGAAAACCAATTCTATCCTGATCAAACTGGCCATCCTCCTCGTAACGGCCTGCAGTGGCTCCGAAGCATTCAAACCGGGCAAAGTCAATACCGGCGAGGCGTCGAATTTGACAACTTCGTCTGCAGTCCTGAAGGGCGGTATCAGCGGCTTTTCGGCCGCTCCGCGCGAGTGTGGTTTCATCTGGGGAAGATATTCCGACAAACTGGACAGGACAGTCCAGTCGCAGGACATGCTCAATTCCGGCAGCGGTGACTTCTCGGCTCTCATAGATGGCCTTTCAGACGACTGTACATACTATTACCGTGCATACATAGTCGTATGGGTCGACGGTGAAGGGAACTATTTCTATGGGGATATCTGTTCCTTTACTACGCCGGAGGAAGAGGATATACCCGATCCGGGTCCGGGGCCCGGACCTGGTCCGGATCAACCTGGCTCGACGGTTTACAGCCAGGCGGGATGGTACGAGCTTCCCGTAATGCAGATGAAGAAGGACGGGGATTATCTGGTAGGAGCAAATAACAGCGATCTCTATTACGCATATCACATGTGTGCCGGAGGAGAGAAGGGGCCCGGAGGGAAGACTGCACGCAACTACACTGTATGCGTCAGCGCAAAGTATCACTGCCCCCTGTGGGTGGCTGCGCCAAGGCATACGATGTATGTCGGCAAATCCGGAAGGAATGATTCCTACAGGGTTGATGACAAGATTCCCGCTTTTGCACAGTACAAGGCTAATGAAGCCGGGGGATCATGCAACAGGGGACACATGCTGGGTTCAGCAGAACGCACATCTTCTGTCGAAACCAACAAACAGGTATTTTTCTTCCCCAACATCGCTCCCCAGCTCTCAGGCGGATTCAATACGGGCGGCGGCGGTTGGAATACCCTGGAAGACTGGGTGGATGGTCAGGTTTGCAGCGATACTCTGTACATAGTAATAGGTTGCTATTTCGATGAGTTTACCGATGCATACAATAATAATGTCAAGCCCAAACGGATAAGCTACGGAGGCTGGGACGATACAGGTTTCCCTACCATGTTCTACTATCTTTTAATGCGCACCAAGAGCGGTAACAGCGGCAAGGCCCTGAAAGATTGCAGCGCCGCTGAAATCAAATGTGCCGCATTCGTGCGCTCACACACAAATTCCCTCAAGGGACAGAGTGTTACCAGCAGGGAGATGATGAGTGTGTCCGACCTCGAAAAGATCACTGGCTTCACCTATTTCCCTAACGTGCCCAATGCCCCAAAAGACAGTTTCAGCGCTGCTGATTGGGGCTTACAGTAGTTTTTTATTATTTTTCTTGCAATTAAAAAAACTATTTCTTTTCTTTGCAAAAGAATGATGACGATTGCTAATATCTGGTGGTGGCGCTTACAACTCTAAAAGTCGTAAGTTCCATTGCCGTATATATAGGAGTCAAGCAGCATATCGGACTTACGATATGCTGCTTTTTTATATGCAAATCAAACAATTAACAACAATACACCATGAAACAGAAAAAGTTCTTGCTTCCGGAATCCGAGATTCCTACGCATTATTTCAACATCCAGGCAGTGATGCCGAACAAACCCCTTCCGTTCCTTCATCCTGCAACCCGCCAGCCTCTGAAGCCCGAGGATCTTTATCCCATCTTCTGCAAGGCCTGCGCCGATCAGGAACTGAACCAGACGGATGTTTGGATTCCCATTCCGGAAGAAGTACGCGAGCAGTATGCAGCATACCGCTGCACCCCTCTGGTGCGCGCCTACGAGCTTGAGAAAGCCCTCGGCACTCCTGCGCACATCTATTTCAAGAACGAGAGCGTGAGCCCTGCGGGCAGCCACAAGCTGAATTCCGCAATCGCCCAGGCATATTATGCCAAGGAGCAGGGAGTTACCAACCTGACCACCGAGACCGGAGCCGGCCAGTGGGGAGGCGCCCTCAGTTATGCCACCAAGAAATTCGGCATAGACTGCGCCGTTTATATGGTGAAGGTCAGTTATGAGCAGAAGCCCTACCGCCGCAGCATCATGCAAACCTTCGGCGCAGCCATAACTCCTTCTCCTTCAATGAGTACGCGTGCCGGCAAAGACATCCTTACCATCAACCCCAACGACCGCGGATCGCTCGGATGCGCCATCTCCGAAGCAATCGAGCTTGCCGTCAGCACTCCCAATTGCAAATATGCACTTGGATCTGTGCTGAATCATGTATGTATGCATCAGACCGTAATCGGCCTTGAGGCGGAAAAGCAAATGGAACTGACAGGGGAGTATCCTGATATCGTCATCGCATGCTTCGGCGGCGGATCGAACTTCTCCGGCATCGCTTTCCCCTTCATGCGCCACGTCATTTCAGGAGAAAAAAAGACACGTTTCATAGCTGCAGAACCCTGTTCATGCCCGAAACTCACCAAGGGTAAGTTCGAATACGACTTCGGTGACGAGGCTGGCATGACCCCTCTGCTGCCTATGTTCACCCTCGGACACAGTTTCAAACCCGCTTCAATCCATGCCGGTGGCCTCCGTTACCATGGCGCCGGCGTCATCCTCAGCCAGTTGATGAAGGATGGATTCATGGAAGCCGTGGATATCGAACAACTCGATTCCTTCCGCGCAGGTGTGCTCTTCGCACAGACCGAAGGCATCATCCCCGCACCGGAATCCTGCCATGCTATTGCAGCCACCATCACCGAGGCCCTGAAGTGCAAGGAAACGGGTGAGGCGAAGACCATCCTCTTCAACCTCTCAGGCCACGGATTCGTGGATATGGGCGCCTACGACAGCTACTTCTCCGGCGAGATGCAGAACTATCACGTATCGCAGGAGGAACTTGCACAGTTCATCAAGAGCGCCGATGATCTGAATAAGTAGAAAAGTACTTCTGAAGAATGTCTCGTGTGCGGATGTTGATTGAAAAATCTTCCGCCGTACCTTTTTGTGCGGAAGTGATGCCTCCGCATATATCCACACCGACCAGATGTTTGCCCGCCAGCGCAGCGTCGATGCCGGCAAGCAGTTCCTGCAGGTTGGCAGTACCCTGGTCCCAGTTCGTGCGGGCATATTCAGGAGACAGATAATCCAGATCGATGCTCAGGTAAACACTGTCCGATTCTTCGACCAGATGGGGATTGCAGCGCCTGGAGTGCGCCACCCATCCTCCGCAGGAAAGAATGTCACCGCCGAAGGAAGGTTCCTGGTCATCCGGGTGATGGTCAAAAAGGACAAGTTCTGCAGGCTCCTTCAGGAAGCGCAGCCAGATGTCCGTAAGATAATGATAATCGCCCCCGTCTATCCAGTGTAAGGCATTGACAGGCAAGTGTTTGAATGCTTCTTCTATGGCTTTCTCCGCAGCCGCGTCGCAGTAGCAAGTAGTGCCTTCCAGTGCCGTCAGATCCAGGTGCTCCGCCCCTTTCGGCGACCATGCCTCGTCGGAAAAAAGGCTGCTCATGTGAATTAAAAGCGATTTCATCGTTTTCAAAGTTAGGAAAAAACGAAAAAAAAACCTATTTTTGCATGATTCAGTTATAGATTATGGCTTTGGAACCCACATTCCCTCTGGATCCCGAAAAGGTCTATTTCTCTGCCGATGAGCTCACGCTCCCGACGGAGGAGGGAGAAAAAACCCTAAAAATGGGTTACTGGATTCTCGAAGACCCCATCCGCATCCACAAGCTCATAGTCAAGGAAAAGACCCTCCACGTAGATGAAATGGAGGTTCTGCGTCCTTTGGAAAGCAAACTCCGCAAAGCGGATCCCGATTATTACAAGCGTTTCGTAGGGCTCAAGCTCATCATCGACTATCCCGGCTACAGCAGCGGCATAGTCGCGAGCATCCCCTTCGAGAACGACCCTCTGGGATTCTACAAGTGGTGGCGCAAGGGTGCACACGAAGACAAGGTCTATCTGTCCCTCGGCCGCCAGATACAGCTTTTCCAGAAGGTTGCGATGATGGATCCGAAACTGATTTTGAAAAAGGACCTGGAAATACTCAGGCGATAACATAAATGGATAACCAATTGAAAATTACATGTCTCCACGGCGAACACGTCGCGCTTGGAGCCAAAATGAGCCCTTTTGCCGGCTTCGACATGCCCATACAGTACAGTTCCATCACGGATGAGCACAATGCCGTACGCAATGCCGCTGGCATCTTCGACGTCTCCCACATGGGTGAGATATTCATCAACGGTCCCCAGGCGGAGGAGTTTGTGAATCATATCTTCACGAACGACGTGCGTCCTATGGAGCCCGGTTCCATCCTCTATGGCATGATGCTCTACGAAGACGGCGGCACCGTGGACGACCTTCTGGTTTATAAGGAATATGCCCCGGATGCATTCCTGCTCGTGGTGAATGCGGCCAATATCGACAAGGATTACGCATGGATGCTTAAGCAGGCTGAAGGATATGAGGTCGGCATTCTGAATGATTCCGACAACTGGGGCCAGGTGGCCGTACAGGGCCCCGGCGCAGAGGCGGTCGTTTGCAAGGTTCTCGGCACAGACCTTACCGGCGTGGCATTCTATCACTTCGTGGATTCCGAACTCTACGGCAAACGCGCTATCTTCAGCCGTACCGGCTACACCGGAGAGGATGGATTTGAAATTTATGCCACTCCTGAAGCCATTGTAGACCTCTGGAAGGCCTTCCTGGCCGCTGGCGTGAAACCCTGCGGACTCGGATGCCGCGATACCCTCCGCTTCGAGGCGGGCCTCCCGCTCTATGGCGACGAACTCACCTCCGAGATATCTCCGGTAATGGCAGGATTCTCCATGTTCTGCAAGCTGGACAAACCCGAATTCATCGGCAAGGATGCCCTCGTTAAGCAAAAGACAGAAGGTGTGGCAAAGAAACTGGTTGGCATCGAGATCGCCGACAGGGCCATCCCCCGTGCAGGTTATCCTGTAGTGCTCGACGATGGCACGCAGATAGGAGTCGTGACCACCGGTTACCATTCAATCAGCCTCGACAAGAGCATCTGCTTCGCCTTGATCGATGCGCAGTATGCGCCTCTGGGCACAGCAGTCAACATCCAGATCCGCCACAAGGTATTCCCTGGCGTGACGGTCAAGAAAAGATTTTATCAAACAAACTATAAGAAATGAGCAAGATTCTAGACGAGCTTCTCTACAGCGAATCCCACGAATGGGTTAAAGTAGACGGAAATATCGCCATCATCGGCGTCAGCGACTTCGCACAGGCAGAAATGGGTGACATCACCTATGTGGACGTGCCTGCAGAGGGTGACACTGTCACCAAGGAAGAGGATTTTGGCGCCCTTGAAAGCGTGAAGGCCTCCAGCGAGCTTTATGCACCCGTGAGCGGCGAGGTTGTCGCCGTCAATGCAGAACTTGAAGACAAGCCCGAACTCATCAACGAGGACCCTTACGGAGCCTGGATCATCAAAGTAGAAATGAGCGACAAGAGCGAGCTTGAAAGCCTGCTTAGCGCTGCTGCATACGCTGAAATAGCAAAATAAACGGTCATGGCGGGATTTTCTTATTTCCCTCATACCGACGATGATATCCGCGTGATGCTCGAGCGGGTAGGCGTCCGGAACCTGGACGACCTCTACTCCGACGTGCCCGCGGATTTCATTTACAAGGGGGAATATGACCTGCCTGCCGCCATGAGCGAGCAGGAGGTCCGTGATTTCTTCGAAGCTCTCGGCAAGAAGAATACGCAGCTGAAGGTGTTCGTGGGCCAGGGCGCATACGACCATTACGTGCCGTCCGTGATTCCCTACATCACCTCGCGCAGCGAGTTCCTCACGGCCTACACTCCCTACCAGTGCGAGATTTCGCAGGGAACGCTGCGCTACATCTTCGAGTGGCAGTCTATGGTCTGCCGCCTCACTGGGATGGACGTGGCCAATGCATCCATGTACGATGGTCCGTCTGCTGCCGCAGAGGCCCTCAGGATGAGCGTGGCATGCACCCGCAAGCGCAACAAGGTCGTAGTTTCCACCAAACTCATGCAGAACGTGCTGGATGTGGTGAAGACCTATCTCAAGTATCCTGATATCGAGGTTGTTTATGCCTGGGATGTACTCGAGGCCCTTGGCCCGGACGTTGCCGGCGTGATAGTTCCTTCCATCTGCCGCCATGGCGTTATCCAGGACCTGACGGGTATTGCAGATGCGGTGCATGCCGCCGGTGCCCTCCTTATAGAGTATTGCGACCCTTCCGCGCTGGCAGTCCTGAAGACTCCGGCCGAATGGGGTGCGGACATCGCCGTAGGTGACGGACAGTCCCTGGGCATTCCTCTCTGCTATGGCGGTCCTTACGTTGGATTCCTCGCCTGCAAGAGCGACTACATGCGCAAACTTCCCGGTCGTATTGTAGGCCAGAGCGTGGATGCCTCCGGCAAGCGCTGCTTCGTGCTGACCCTCCAGGCCCGCGAACAGCACATCCGCCGCGAGAAGGCCACCTCCAACATCTGCTCGAACCAGAGCCTCATGGCCCTCTGGGTCATGGTTTACCTTTCGCTGATGGGCCCGGAAGGCCTACGCAAGGTGAACGAACTATCCTGCGCAGGTGCGCACTATCTCTACGACGAACTGCTGAAGACCGGCCGCTTCGAGGAGGCATTCCCCGGACGTCCGTTCCTCAAGGAGTTCTGCCTCAAGCCGCTGGTTCCCGTTGCAACCCTGCAGCAGAAGCTGCTCGACGCCGGTTTCTTCGGTGCCCTCGAGCTCGACGGCTATGTTACTTTCTGTGTGACTGAAAAGCGCACCAAGGCGGAAATCGATGCCCTGGTTGCAGTTGTAAAGGAGATTGCGCTATGAGGTACTACGATAAACTGATATTCGAACTCAGTCATCCTGGCAGAACTGGTTATTCGCTGCCGGCTCACTCATCAGGGGAAGCTGCTGACGCCGCCGGTATTCCAAATAATCTTTTAAGAAAGACTCCTTTAGATCTGCCGGAGGTGAGTGAGATTGACGTAGTGCGTCACTACACGAATCTGAGCCAAATGAACTTCGGAGTGGATACGGGATTCTACCCGCTGGGATCCTGCACCATGAAATACAACCCCAAAATCAACGAAGAGATAGCCGCGCATCCGCTCTTCGCAGGCCTGCATCCGCTGCAGCCCGCAGAGACAGTGAAAGGTGCGCAGGAAGTGATAGATGGCCTGGATGCCTCCCTGGCGGCCATTACGGGCATGAAACACTTCACCTTCCTGCCCTGCGCTGGCGCTCACGGAGAACTCACCGGCCTCATGCTCATGCGCGAGTATCATCTCGCAAAGGGAGATACTGCCCGCGTGAAGGTGATAGTGCCCGACAGTGCGCATGGAACCAATCCTGCATCCGCTGCTGTCTGCGGCCTCGAGATAGTCGAGGTGAAGTCAGGGGCTGACGGTCTCGTGGACGTGGATGCGCTGAAACCCCTCCTGGGTCCTGACGTGGCCGGTATCATGATGACCAATCCCAACACCCTAGGCCTCTTCGAACGCCAGATAGGCGAGATTGCCAAGCTGGTGCACGAGGCGGGCGGCCTGCTCTACTACGACGGCGCGAACATGAATCCGCTGCTCGGAAAAGTGCGTCCCGGCGACATGGGATTCGATATCATGCACCTGAACCTGCATAAGACCTTCTCCACCCCTCACGGCGGAGGCGGCCCCGGAAGCGGCCCGGTCGGTGTAGGGGAGAGGGTGCTGCCGTATTTGCGCATCCCGCGCACATCCGGCTTCCACGGCAACTTTGGAGTGATGCTCCGCGCTTATGCATACATCCTCATGCTCGGCCGCGAGCATGTGAAGATGGCTGGTCCGCTGGCAACCCTTTCGGCGAACTACATCAAGGAATCGCTGAAAGACTGCTACAAGCTGCCCATTCCAACCGTCTGCAAGCATGAATTCGTGTTCGACGGACTCATAAACGACGGAGCCCGCGAAGGCAAGGCCGGCGCTACAACTTTGGATGTGGCCAAGCGCCTGCTGGACTACGGTTTCCACGCCCCGACTATCTACTTCCCGCTTCTCTTCCATCAGGCCCTGATGATTGAGCCTACCGAGACCGAGTCCCTGGAGACGCTCGACGATTTCATCGCGGTCATGAAGAAGATAGCGGCAGAGGCTGCCGAAGATCCTGATATCCTGCACGGAGCTCCTCACAACGCGCCAATCGGCAGGCCGGATGAAACGGCCGCCGCACGCAATCCCATCCTGAAAGCATGAAAAGAATGATGATTGCAGGCCTGATTTTGCTTCAGGCCTGCTCTTCATCCGTTTCGGTGAAGGAAATATTTGCCGGGGCAACACCCGAAGGCATCAGCACTGCGGTAGCTCACCGCGGATGCTGGCTGCGTGAGCCTTGCGGCGAGTATTTCATCCCCGAAAACAGCACAGACGGGATAGAGATGGCAAAGCGTTACGGCTATCCTGCCGTAGAGATCGACGTCAAGTATACTCTGGACCAGAAGATGGTCTGCATGCACGACGGCACAATCAACCGCACCATGCGCAATGCATCCGACTATTCAAAGATAGACAAACCCGTGCGTGTTTCAGACTGCATGTTCGACGATCTGCGGGCAAACTATGTGTTGGAATCCTCCGATCCTGCGAAACGAACCCCAATCCCTACTTTGGAAGAGATGCTGCTTGTGTGCAAGCGGGAGGGGATTGTGCCAATGCTGCACAGCAAGGTGCTGGAGAGTTACGAACTGGCGAAGAAGATACTTGGAGACGGCTGGATCGCCTTCGAAGAGAACTATTCCGCTCTGATGTATGCGCGAGGGCTGTCTGACTGCCTCGTGCTCTGGGATCCCGGTCGCCGTCCGGCCGAAGAAACCGTTGCCGGACTTGATGCTATCGGGGGATGGACTGGCATGTCCACCATGAAATATGACATGGAAGATGCTGCATACATCCGCACCATTCAGGGCGCCAGGCACTGGGTCCAGTCATCCATCTTCCCCACGCCTCACGAACAGAGAGCGCTACATGACGGAGTGGATATTGAGCTATCCGATTTCTTCTGGTATCAGACCGTCGGTCGCGAGCCCGTATCCTCTGTAAATGAGGCACTTACGCTCAAGGCAGGGGAGAGTTGGAATAGCCCTGCGGTCGAAGTGGGGGACTTCGCTGCGATGACCATCCGCCTGCAGTTCGAAGGGGAGTTGGAGTTTCGCGTAAAGGATCATGTCCATCGCGATTCGGCCCCTTCCGATTGGAAGTTGGAGGACAGGGTTTATCGGCTGAAGAGAGATGTTTACGGAGAAGAGTGTATGGGCTTAAGAATGTATAAAACCGCCCCGGCTTTCGAGATCGTGGCAGGGGAGGATATGATAGTGAAAGTAATTGCTGACGTTTATGAATTATAGAGTATTTGTCCTGGCGGCCTGCGCCATGCTGGCAGTATCCTGCTACGATGTGAAGAACAACATTCCGCTTCCTATCAAGAACGTGATAGAAGTAGATGGCAGACAGGGAGTTGGCTGCGATGGAGATTATTATTACGTGTCCGGTTCCACGGCCCTCTACAAGTATAGTATGAAGGGTAACCTGGTGCTCAAGAACGAGGTTCCATTCGATTCCCTTAAGGGCTCTCCTGCCCCGAACCATATCGGCGACATAGATGTTTACGACGGTGAGATTTTTGCATGCTGCGAGTATTTCAGCGACGGCGTTGCGCAGAACATCCAGATAGTGATTTATGATGCCGCTACGCTGGCCTACAAGCGCTCAATGGTCTGGAATGCCGATTCAGGACAGGTGGAATGCTGCGGCATCGCGGTAGACCGTACCCACGGGATAGTTTTCCTGGCGGACTGGGTGAACGGCAGCCATCTTTACTGCTACAACAAGAATACTGGCGATTACGTCGGCAAAGTGTATCTTAAATCCGCCCCGGCCCACCAGCAGGGCATCTTCCTGAGGGCCGACGGCCGCCTCCTGATCTCCAGCGACGACGGCGATGCCGACAAGGGCGAAGCCGACCATATCTATTACTGCAATCCTTTCACTGACAATAAGTTGAACGAAGAGGCCTCCGTTTCCCAGTTCATGTCGATGGAAGCCTTCCGCCGTGCCGGTGAGATAGAAGGACTTTGCATGAATCCGCACACCGGCGCACTCATCGTGCTGAACAACCGAGGCGCCCGCATCGTCAACGGCATGCCTGTCGGATTCTACGAAGGCTACGACAAGGAGATTCACGAGCTGTACGTTTTCTAAACAGCGTTTTTGTTTATAACCAAGGGGCGATTGTTAATAACTTTCGCCCCTTTGTTGATAACTTCCTCTTTATTTATTTTTTATAGCGGGCAGTACTTGTTAACTTTGCAAATTCCGGATTGGAAAATTACTTAAACAATACGATATGATTAAAAAACAAACATTTAACACTTGTGGCACCTACATAGCGCCCGAGTGCATTGCCCTGGAACTTAAAGTTCAGGGTATGGTATGTACAAGTCTGAACAGCGCCATGCTTCTTGAAGAAGCCACCAATGACAATTGGGGTGAACTTTAATTCTTTTTGAGCCATGAAAAAGTTATTATCTACATTTCTCGTTGTCGCAGCGTTTGCGACTGCATTCTCCTGCTCAAAAATAGAAAAGGACGAACCCGTTGCAGGTGAAGTTCACACCGTCTCCTTCAACGCCATTTCTCCCGCATCCAAGACTACTTTCGGAACACTGAACGAAGGTAAATTCCCCACTTACTGGACTGTCAATGACAGCGAAGTCAAGGTTGCCCAGAACTTCTCGGATGGTATAGATGCCTCGGTTACCAAGAATAGTGACACCAACGCTTCATTCACAGCTAGTTTTACTGACGACGGAAGCGGTTCCTATACTTTTTATGCAGTAAGCCCTGCCAGCGCCGTGGTGAGTGGCGTGAGTTCTAAGTATTATAGCTGGAATCTTGAAATCCCCATAACGCAGACCTCTACAGCTACAGGTCCGGACGAGGCCGCAATGATTTTGGCCGCTACATCTTCCTCCTCAGGCTCGTTTCCGGCCAGCGTTGATCTGACTTTCTCACACATCACGGCTTATGTCAATATGAACATCACCAACCTGGACCTCGCCGTTGGTGACGAAGTGGCTTCTGTGCTTATCAGCGCCGATGCAAACATCGCTTCCAGGTACTACTATTATGTAGGCGGAGCCAATGCAGGCACATTGGAAGAAAACAGCGGTCAAAATGCCATCACTGTCATTACTAATCATGCGGACAATATATGGTTTGCATGTGCGCCTATGGCATACAACACGGAGCTTACAATTTCCGTTACTACCACTAATTCCAAGGTTTACACCAAGGTCATCCATACTCCTGCTGCCCTTGCAGCCGGCCATGTGGCCTCATTCAATGTTAACTTTGCTGGCATTACGCCCCCGGAAGACAAGGTATACAACCTTGTTACTTCCTACGCCGAGCTTACTGCCGGTTCCAAAGTGATAATTGCGGCAATTGGAGACAGTGACTACGCGGCAGGTATCGGAACCACCAGTGACAATTTCATCACGGCTGTATCTCAGGCCAAGTCTGCCGATGACAGCAAAATTACCAATCCGGCCGCTACGGTTGATGTCTTCACCATTGAGGCTGGAGTTGCTTCCAATACGATTGCGCTGAACGGAACCAATGGCTACCTGTATGCCAAGTCAAGCAGTTCCAATAATATGGGCATTCAGACCACCAATGATGTCAATGGTTATTGGACTCCCACGATTACAGACGCTGAAACGGGAGCTATGTCCTTGGTTGCAGAGGGTAGTTCGAACCACAATCATATCCGTTATAACTATAATAACGGCAGTCCCCGTTTCTCCTGCTATGCTTCCAACTCTACTTTACCTCTACAGGCCCTTTATAAACTTGAAGGTTCCGGAAGCGGCTCGTCCTTGATTACCACCTATACGGTAACCTACAATGGTAACGGGAACACTGGCGGCAGCGCCCCGGCCTCTGTCGTCACTCCCGGCGCATTCACCGTCGCAGCAGCAGGCACCCTGAAAAAAACCGGGTACAATTTCAACGGTTGGAATACTGCAGCTGATGGTTCCGGCACTTCTTACGCTGCCGGTGCCGCCGCCGTTGCAACGGCTGATCTGACGCTATATGCTCAGTGGGTCGATGCTGCTGTTAGAACAGAGTATACCATCACCTGGAATAGCACAAACAACTCGGCAAGTATCAGCTCATACACGGATTCCTGGTCTGTAACGGCAGATGGCCTTACCTGTAATATGGCTAATTTCAACAACAATAAAAACGGATGGAATTATGTAAAATGTGGAAGAAAGAATTATGCGTCTGTTGCAACCATTATCACTGATTCTGCCATATCGGAGGCTATCAGCTCAGTTACAATAACGATAGATGCCGTAACTGCAACAAAAGTCAATTCCATAAAGCTTTACATTAGCTCGAACGGTACTTCCTGGACAGAAGAGGGCTCATTCACTGTAGCCACAGGCGACCAAACTGTGGATATCTCAAGCCCTGCTGCAAGTAAGTACTATAAACTTGAATTTGACTGCGCAAGCGGATCTAGCAATGGTTTAGTAACAGTCAGCAAGTTGGTATTTACCATTTGAGGGGACCCCACTCCGCAGGCTACGGCTTCAGTAGTTACCGGAGGGACTGAAGATGTGAGTACAGGAGGGGCAACCCTCCTGGGCTCCTTCTCGGGAGAAACAGGAACCATCAGCGAAACCGGATTCTATTACGGAACCTCCTCCGGGAGCCTTGGAAACAAGGTTTCTACCGGCAGTACATCCAGTCCTTTCTCCAAGGCCATAACCGGCCTTACGGCGGGCACAACGTACTATTACAAGGCATACGTAGTGGAATACAACGAATCTACCTCATCCAACGAAGAAAGGCTTGGCCCTGAGATGTCCTTCACTACCATAGGCGTAGCAACGGCATCTGTTACCACCAGCGCTGCGTCCGGCATATTCTCAACCAGCGCAACGCTCTCCGGTTCATATTCCGGGGCTACGGGAACGGTGACCGAAGTGGGTTTCTATTGGGGAACATCTGCCGGGGACCTTTCCAACGAGTTGTATGCAGATTCCGGTTCCGGCGCTTCCGGCGTTTTCTCCAAGAATCTCACGGGGCTTACTGAAAGCACGACCTATTACTTCAAGGCCTACGCTCTGGAGTACAATGAGTCTACGTCATCCTATGAGTACCGCTACGGCAGCGTAAGGTCGTTTAATACGGCCTCTGCTTCTGCCATGGGAACCGGCTATCTTGGATGCTATGAGGTTCCTGCTATTACCAACCTGACCGGCACGGGCGCAAGCGGAACCAATGCCGGCCGTGGAGATAACTGGTATAGGTATTACACTTCCAACAACAAACAGCAGGTGGCAACGCACACCTTTGCCCAGGATGAAACCATTGACCCTCTGGAGCCGCAGGTGCGAAACTACACCGTTTTGTATGATCAGGACAAGTACGCCCCCTTGTGGGTGGCCTACGCCATGCACAGGACAACGTGGAAGAAGATCCTTAGCGGACGTTCCGGTTCCTGGGGCGCTGACCCGGCTATAGGTCTTACCCAGCAGACCGGCCTGGACAACGCAAATGGAGTAGGATACAGCCGTGGCCATATGGTTTCTTCCAATGAGCGCCAGACAACGGCGAACCAGAACGAGCAAACCTTCTACTATACTAACCAGGCGCCGCAGTTCCAGAATGGTTTTAACGGCGGGCTCTGGAGCACTATGGAAAGTGATATAGTTTCCCATTCGCCAAGCGGCAGGGATACGCTCTACGTGGTCACAGGCGTGCTTTACGAGGAGTCCTGGTACAATGCAGACCCTTCAAGAGTCCGTTCACTGCCCAGCGGTAGCGGCACCTTGAATGTGCCAGTACCGAGTCACTTCTACAAGTGTTTGATGAAATGTACCTTCAACGCCTCCGGCGACATGATTGCCGCCCAGGGCTGCGCCTACATCTTCACCAATGTGTCCCATTCCGGGGAGTCCTACAGTTCAGGGATCACGACCATCGATGCCATTGAGCAGCGCGCAGGTTTCGATTTCTTCCACAATGTCCCGGACAGTTTCGAGACTGCGGCGGAACAATCGTCAAATCCCTTGTGGTAGTATAGGTTCAAAGAGCCAATATCTATCTTAATCGCCAAAGCCCGACCTTTATGACTGGCCGGGCTTTGTGCATAAACGTCGGGCATATGCACTACTTGAGCGCAGAAATCTCCTCCTTGCTCAGGCCAGTAATGTCTGATATATCGGCGATGCTCATGCCCTTCGCCAGCATCTTAGCCGCAATCTTCCGGCTGGCTTTAGATTCACCTTCATTCAGCCCCTCAACCCTTCCTTCTTCGCGGGCATAGTTTTTTTCGGCTATGATGTCCAGTTCGTTTCTCATGACTATTTCGTATTCAGTTTGTCGTTCTACCGGCATGTTGGCGAACTCGGCGGCATTGTACAGCATCTTCAGGATGTCTTCCTCGAAACCCACCGGGCGCTCCGGCAGCTCGTGCATGTACTTCAGCGAAAACGCGAATTTCTCCAACAGCGTCCTGCACTTCTGCGGCTCGTCCTTGGTCATCTTCAGCCGTCCCAGTTCGAGGTAGACGAACTGCAGTGCCTCCGTCATCAACTCTCCGTTCCGTGCGTTCCGGATGGCATACCTGCTCACGAGTCCGTTCTCCAGCACATCGCCGCTTTCGTGCCTAATACTGAAGTTCAGCAGGCTGATCACGTAGACCGGCATCAGACCATAGTCCATCTTGTCCAGGCTTCCGCCCTTCTCCGCTTTCTCTCTCCGCTCCGCCAGTTTCTTGGACAATTGCGCGCGAATAGGATATGTGGCATAGCACAGCATCCTGTCGGCGTAGTTGTTCTGTGGCGAGAATTGCATCTCAACGATGAACTGTTCACCTGTGTCGCTGGTGCAGAACAGGTCAAAATTAGTGATTTTATCCGAAACGGACAAACCGTGGTTTTCTTTTTCCCTGAGTTCCAGGCCGGTAACGGTTTTCCCTGGGACCATGAGTTCGATGATTCTGGCGAGGAGTTCCTCATTTCCGGGAGCGCAGACGACCACCTTGAAGGCGTCGTCGAAAAGGATGTTGGCAAATTTCTGTTCCATAATGATATAAGTTTAAAATGGAACGGCAATAATATACTCAAACCCCCGAGACTCCAAATATCTTCGCCAAACTTAAACAAGAAATAATTTAAAGAGACCATAAGAAAAATCTTATGGTTTGCTTAAACTTAAAAAGAATAGGTTTGCCGTTATGATTATTCTTTTTTTGTGTGTATTCCGGCTAAATACTTACATTTATAATGTAAATAACCACAATCACCGTGAAAACAACTTACATCGCTCCCATGACCGAAATGGTCAGACTCTTATCCTTGCAGAACCTGCTGCAAGGCAGCCCGGATGGTTCACTCGAAAACATGGATCCCAACGGAATAATTGATGAAGGATTTTAGCAAAAAGGAAGGACAAGCCATGAAAAAGAGTATTGTTTTAACTATCGCTGCTGCCGCCATATTTGCGGCTTGCGCAAAGGACACCCCCATAGTGGAAAGCTCGGAAGCCATCCCGGCAACCATATCGGTTTCAATCCCCGCAGATGGCCTCACCAAAGTTGAGCTTGAGCAGGATAGCAACCCAGATGGCGTTGTGAAACTCACGTGGGAAAGCACTGATGCCATCACTGTGGAGAATGCGGCGGACGATACCAAGAGGGTAGAGTTTACGTATAAATCCGGTGCCGGAACGGCATCAGCGGAGTTCTCCGCTGCGGATATTTCCCCGCTGGCGGGCGCCACGAGCTACAATATCTGCCTCACCAGCAATCTGCCCGGCGGCTTCACCAGCCAGACCCAGGCATCCGATGGCAGTACAGCCCATCTTGGATATGCCGCCACGCTAAGCGGTGTCAACAAATACGATGGCGCTACCTTCTCGCAGTCATGGGCAACGTCTAACGGCGGCGGCACCCTGGAATCATCCTCAGTGCTCCGAATCCGTGCCCAGATGCCTACGGCGGCCATGGCCGATGCGGTGCAGAAGGTCATCGTGAAGTCTTCCGTCGATATCTTTGACGGCGATGATGAACTCTCCGTGACAATTACTACTCCTGGTGTGGCTGGAGATAGCAAAATTGTGACAGTCTATGCCACCCTCCCTGCGGGTAATGTGGATATCCCAGCGGATACGGAACTTCTCTTCCAATTTCAGGTTTCGGATGATGTCCACGACAAATACACAGCCTATCGCAAACTTGCCGGCGCCAAGACTCTATCTTCCGGAAAGGTCAACTTCTTCAAGATCAGCTGCCCGGATATTGAGAGTTTCGCCGGCTCCGATGATGATGGGACGTCCGATCATCCCTACCTGATTGGTGACAGGCATCAGATGGACAAGGCGCATGATGAGCTTGTTGATGGGCGTGTTTATTTCAAGATGGTGGACGATGTAGACCTCTCCGGTGTTGACTGGGCTCCGCTGAACGATGCTGATGCTCACCAGATTGATTTTAACGGGGCCGGGCATACTATTTACAATCTTTCGGTCGACAATTCAACGGACAAATATGCATACAGCGGTTTTATTGGGTTCCTTTATGGTTTTGTGCATGACGTCGTTTTTGACGGAGCGGATGTCAAAGGAGGAAACAAAAACAGTGGGATAGTTAGTGGCCGCAGCGCTGCTTCTTCACATGCGGCCAATTATCGTAATGTGACTGTACGCAACTCCACCCTGACATCGTCAAATAATTACGTGGGAGGGCTTGCCGGTTATGTAAAGAAGAGTGATTATATCTCAAATTGTCATGTTGTCAATACTACGCTTACTTCTACTTGTGGCAACGTGAATCCCAGCTTGATAGGCGGTCTGGTGGGCGAGCTGGTCCCCAACGGAGGATGCTCGATCACCGATTGTTCCGCAGAACGCGTAAGTATAACAGGAGGCTGCACCAATTACAACCGTTCTGGCGTCGGTGGTCTGGTGGCCCGCATCGGCGCGGGCATAGTTACTATTGATCGCTGCCATACTTCCGGCGAGGTGGCCAAGACGAGCAGTGCAATCAATGTTGGAGGCTTGGTTGGCATCATTACCAGTGCCGGGCACACGATCAGCAACAGTTATTCCACATGTTCGCTTGTCAGGGGCTACAGATATGTCGGAGGGCTTGTGGGAAGGTGTACGGACGGAGCTGGGGTAACCATCGGGCGCTGCTTTGCTTCCGGTGACATCCCCTTGAAAGCTGGCTATGGAGGAAGAGGAGGTCTGGTCGGTGCAATCCATGGCTCAGGAGTTACCATTACGAACAGCGTAGCTTGGAACGACAAGCTTGTTGCAAATAATATAACCGACGAGTCATCCGGTGCGGTTGTGGGCTTTACGCATCCCAACAGCATCCTTACGAACAATTATCGCAAGCCTGGAATGACGTTCTCTTATTTCTGCTGGGCGCCAAGCACGAGCTTTGACCACGCCAATGTAAACGGCATAAGCATTCCTTTGCAGAGGATAACCGACGCCAATGATGAGAATGCCCTTATAGACGGGACGGCAGAAGATTTTGCACTTGATGCTAATAAGCAGTATTTCGCTTACCATGGGAAACACCTCCCTGCCGATGCAGTAGTAGAACCTGACGATAACTATGGTTGGGTCAGTGATGATGTCCCCGGCAGTTCGGATCCCGATCCTGAGGATCCGGCATGGTCAGGAGACCCCACCATCGACCTGGTTTCCCTTGGCGGCACCAAGAGGACACTTAGTCCCGGAGTGGAGTGGACCACTTTTGAAGGAACCTGGGAAGGCGCGAAACGCAACATCAACGTTATTAAAACCACTCTCAATGCTACCAACCATCTGGGTGTCTATTATAACTACAAGGAAGAAGGTTACAAGTACCTGGATGAAAAATGTGAGTATTTGAATGCAGTTGCCGGGACCAACGGTTCCATGGCCTGCTGCCAGTTCACGCGTGTGGATGATGTGGTGAAGCATGGTGTCACAGACGCTTCTTATTATACAAGCAACTGCGCGCTCACCATCGATGGTGACAATGTCCGTATTGTCAAGACGGACGGCAATACCGGAGCGGCCATGCTGCCCAACCGGACTGTGACCTGTGCCGGCCCTCTGTTGGTATGGAAAGGTAATATCCAGACATATACGGAAGAGGGATCCGAAGATTTCCTTGCCAATACGCATCCCCGTACTGCAATAGGCCTGTCAAAGGATAACCAGACCGTCATCCAGGTAAGCGTCGACGGACGATGGACCGGCAGAGGCGTTACCGGCATGTCCACGGCTCTGCTGTCCCGGCTTATGAAAGGACTTGGCTGCTATAAGGCCATAAACTTCGACGGTGGCGGCGGAACCCAGATGTGGGTGGACGGCTATGGCGACATACACAACATAGTCAACCATCCCCATAACGAGTGGCCCACCTATGGTTGTGGCTCCGGCAAATATTATTGGATCAAGGATAATGAAGTCGCCCGGCGTACCTGTGGAAGCGCTGTATATGTTTACACCGACTAATAAACCACTTATGAAAATTCGTCTTTCTCTACTGCTAATCCTGCTCGCCTGCTCCCTCGGAACGGCGAAACTCTCGGCACAGGCATTCGTGCACGAGCAATCCAAGGCCTCGGAATACGAATGGCCGACGGACCCCGCCGTGCTGGCCAAGCTGGATGCCTGGCAGGACCTGAAGTTCGGTGTCCTGATCCACTGGGGACTCTCGTCGGTGCCGGGCATCACGGAATCGTGGACCCTGTGTTCCGAAGACAAGGAATGGATCGTGCGCGACGGAGGGATGACCTACGAGGAGTACAAGAAATGGTACTTCGACCTGAAACACGTATTCAACCCCGTTCATTTCAATCCGGATCAGTGGGCGGATGCCATGGCGGATGCCGGCATGAAGTACATGATCTACGTGACCAAGCATCACGACGGCTTCTGCATGTACGACAGCAAGTATACCGACTTCTCCATCGCCAAATGGGCCTTCAAGGATGATCCCCGCCGCAACGTGGCCCGCTATGTGTGGGACAGCTTCCGGAAGAAGGATTTCATGCTGGGATGCTATTTCTCCAAGCCTGACTGGCACAGCGAGTGGTTCTGGAGCCCTTATTTCGCCACTGCCAACCGCCACTGCAATTACCGCCGCGACCGTCATCCCGAGTGGTGGCAGAATTTCGAAAACTATGTCCACAACCAGATCGGGGAATTGATGAGCGATTACGGCCCTCTGGATATCCTCTGGCTCGACGGCGGATGGGTGAAGGGCGCGGACATCCACCTGAGCGAACTGGTGGATGAGGTGCGCGTGAAGCAGCCCGGCCTCATCGCCGTGGACCGCAGGGGCAAGGGGCGCAACGAGAATTACCAGACCCCCGAACAGAATACCCCCGCAACGCAGCTGGACTACCCTTGGGAGAGCTGCATAACACTCACGAAGAACTGGGGATGGACTCCGAATCCGGAGTATAAATCGGCACGCACGGTCATCAATTATCTTGCGGAGATAAGCGCCAAGGGCGGATCGTTGCTCCTGGGAGTAGGCCCGACTCCCGACGGCGTGATCGAAGAGGAAGGCGTGGAGAGGCTCCACGAGATCGGAGAATGGCTCCGGCGCAATGGCAAGGCCATCTATTCCACTCGTCCCACACCCCACTATAATGATGGGAATGTGTGGTTTACGGCCTCCAAGGACGGTGAAACGCTTTATGCCATCTATGCCCTGCCGGAAGGGGAGACCCTGCCCGCAACCATCGAATGGAGCGTCAACGTCCCCAAGGGGAGCATGAAGATGCTGAACAATGGCAAGAATGTCAAATACAAGGTTCAAGACGGCAAGGTAATCGTTTTCTTGAAGGGGAAGCTGAAAAACGAACCCATCGCCCTGGAATTCCACAAACAGTAATTGAATGAAAAAGAACGATATGAAAAGGATCCTGCTGATTTCCCTGATTGTTTTAAGCGCATGCGGCTCGCCGGAGAGCCGCAACATCGCCTACCAGAGGGTTGCGAAGCACTCGTCGGCCATCGATGTCAACCAGGCCGCCCAGCTCGTCACGGACGGTTACATGGCGGACGAGGCGGATTTCCGCAGCACCTGGAAGAGCGCCGGAAGCAAAGATGAATGGATAGAGGTGGATCTGGGCGAAACGGCCAGACTGTACAAGGCGGTATTCCATTGGCTGAACGCTCCGCAGTCCGGCACATTGCTTATCTCGAAAGATGGCAGCAAGTGGAGAAAGGCTGGCCCCTTGGCAGAGGAAATGCGCATCAATGCAAAAGCGCGCTACGTGAAGGCTATGCTGGACTCCACAGCTGATGGCGAGCCTTTCGAACTGGAAGAATGGGAAATCTGGGGCAGTGCCAAACCTAGGCCTGCCGGCAGCGACTGGAAACTCATCAGGGCATCGGCCCTGGAAGACACGGAGGACCTCGGCGAACGCCTTTCATCTCCGGATTATGATGATACCGACTGGCTTCCCGCCATCGTTCCCGGCACCGTGCTTGGTTCCTATGTGGCGGCTGGGGCGGTACCGGATCCAAACTACGAGGCCAACCAGATGTACATCTCGGATTCCTATTTCCACAGCGACTTCTGGTACAGGCACACTTTCGAGGCGCATCCCGACACGCCCCGCCAGTTCCTCCACTTCGACGGCATCAACTTCAAGGCCCGCATTTGGCTGAACGGTCAGTATATCGGGGGGATAGAATCGGCCTTCGACGCGGCCCGTTTCGATGTCACCGACATCCTTCGGGACGGTACTAACTGCCTGGCCGTCAAGATAATCTGCAACACCAACTACGGCGAGGCGAAGGTTCAGACGGCCTTCTGGCCCAACAGGAACGGCGGCATACTCGGGGCAGACAACCCCACCATGCACGCCACCATCGGCTGGGACTGGATGCCGTCGGTGCGCGGCCGCAACATCGGCATTTACGACAAAGTCTATATCCGCTACATGGGAGATGTGACGGTGGATGATCCCTTCGTGCGCACGGAAATCCCCCTGCCGGATACCACCAGGGCTACCATCTTCGCCAGCACAACACTCACCAATCACTCGGACAGGCCGGTGGAGGGAGTGCTGATGATGAGCTTCGGCGAACTCACAATGGAAAGCCCCCAGCATCTGGAAGCAGGGGAGAGCCGGCAGGTCGCATTCGACCCTGCGACCCTTGAAAACCCTCGCCTATGGTGGCCGAACGGCTACGGCAGGCAGGAACTCTACCCGGTCTCCTTCAGCTTCTACGAAGGCGATGAGGAGTCGGACCACGTCGAATTCCTTTCCGGCGTGCGGCAGTTCGACTACGAGATGGCCCCGTACGAACCGCAAAGCAAACTGGTATTCAAGGGACGCAACAACAACCAGCGCCTCAGCCTGTATGTGAACGGGCGCCGTTTCGTGGGATTCGGTGGCAACTGGGGATACCCCGAGCATCTGCTGAACTACGGCGAGAGGGAGTACGACATCGCAGTCGCCTACCACGCCGCCCAGAACTTCACCCTCATCCGCAACTGGGTGGGGATGACCGACAACAAGGCCTTCTACGAGGCCTGTGACCGCTACGGCATACTCGTCTGGCAGGACTTCTGGCTCGCCAATCCCGCCGACGGTCCCAATCCTTCCGACCCCGACCTGTTCAATGCGGTGGCCCGCAGGTATGTAAAGCGCATACGCAACCATCCGTCCATCGGCCTCTACGTTGGCCGGAATGAGGGTTATCCTCCGGAGGAGATAGACAGGTTCCTGGAGCAGATGGTGCCGGAGGAGCATCCGGGATCGTACTACATCCCCCATTCGGGGGCAGACGGGGTGAGCGGCGGTGGCCCCTACATGGCGCTCGAGCCGATGGAATACTTCACCCTGCACAGCCAGGACAAGATAGTGAGCGAGCGCGGGATGCCTACGGTGATGAACTACGAAAACCTCGCCCGAGCTTTCGGAAAGGAGAATCTCGAACCCGTGAATACACTCGGGCATCCCAACGAGATGTACGGCCTCCACGACTATTGCCTGGGCCTGAAGGGAGAGTGGTCCGCCCAGCGCTGCACCACCTTCAACCAGATCCTGGCCAGAGGCCTGATGGAGCCTGCCGATGCGAAGGAGTTCGCGTCCACGGCCCAGTGGGTCAATTACAATGGCTACAGAGCCATATTCGAAGGCCGGAGCATGTACCGCAGGGGACTCCTGCTGTGGATGAGCCATCCGGCATGGCCGTCGATGGTATGGCAGACATACGACTATTTCTTCGAGCCTACCGGCGCCTTCTTCGGCTGCAAGAAAGCCTGCGAGCCGGTCCACATCCTGCTTAACCCGGTGAAAGACAGCGTGGTGGTGGTGAACTATCACGCCGGCTCGCTTGAGAATCTTACCGTGACGGCTTGTGTGCTGGACATGTACGGCAGGGAAGTATGGACCCGCAGCATGTCGCTGGATACGCTCCCTGAGGATGAGACGGTGGACTGCTTCCAGCCTGAAATCCCCGAAGACATCACCGATGTCTACTTTATAAAACTGGCCCTGATCGGTGCCGATGGCAGGATCCTTTCTGAAAACTTCTACTGGGAGGGACGTGAGAAAGGCAACTGGCAGGCGCTGCGCAGCCTTGGCAAGACGAGCCTCCGCAAGCGTGTGAAAAGTGCGGGCCAGGGAACATATCGGGTGATGCTCAGGAACACGGGCAAGTATCCCGCCCTCATGATACGCCTGAAAGCCGTGGACGGCGCTACGGGCGACCTTGCCCTGCCGGTATGGTATTCGGATAACTACTTCTTCCTCATGCCCGGAGAGTCCCGGGAGGTGACGGTTACGGTGCCCGAACTCAAGGGCCGCCTTAAACTGGTAACGGAAGGAATCAACATACGCTGATTATCATGAAAAGACTGTTTTTAGTTTTTCTTTTAGTTGCAGGCAGTTTCGGGACCTGCTTTGCGCAGAGCTATAAGGAGGCCATCCAGAAGGATCCTTCCAAGGCTGCGGGAACTTTCTATGTTTACGACAGCGCAGCCCTTCCTGCCCCCACACCGGCCCCGGAAGGCTACGAGCCTTTTTATATCAGCCAGTTCGCCAGACATGGAGCCCGCTTTTGTACCAGTGAATACGATGCCGTCCACGGATGGTTTGCAAAGGCGGCCGAGGCCGGTGTGCTCACCGAAGCCGGCAAGGATCTCAAGAAACGCTACGATGCTTTCTACAGAGAGGCCAAATACTGCAAGGGGAATCTGACCAATATAGGGAAGAATCAGCACCGGGGCATCGCCGGCCGCATGGTCGAGCGTTATCCTTCCGTATTCGAAGGCCCTACGCACGTGGAGGCGTTTTCCACGGAATCCCCGCGCGTGATCATGAGCATGTGGTCGTGCCTGTCCGGCCTGCAGGAGAAGGATGCGGATATCGATATCCAGGCGGATGCTTCCGGAAAGTTCGCCCCTTGGCTGCAACCCGCCCTGAAAACGAATCCATACTATATCAAGAACGGCTTCAGCAAGGGTGAAGCGGCAGAAAAGGCCTACAACGACTGGTTCGAGAAGACCGTGCCCTGGAAGGAGATAGTCGAGCGCTTCTTCACTGATGCCGATGCTCTTGTCAGCGTCCTCAAGATCACTCCCGAGCGGTTCATCGACAATCTTCATTCGGTAGTCGCCGACACGAAATATTGCCTGGATGACAACAGGGACATTTTCGACGGCGTTTTCACGGCTGATGAGCTTTATTCAATCTGGGAGGCCCTGTCTGCCAAATACTTCACCGAGGTGGCGAATTATGAAGGATCTGCGAGCCTGATTCTGGATTACGCTGCTTTCACCCTGGGGCAGATGATAGAATCGGCAGATGCCGATATCGCCTCGGGCGACACTCAGCTGAGGCTGCGTTTCGGACACGATTCCGGCATCGCTCCCTTGATGGTCCTGCTGGATGCAAACGGCTTCGGCCGGGCTACTTCATCGCTGGAAGAATGTCTGGACATCTTCCCTAGCTACAATCTCCCGATGGCAGCTTCGGTCCAGCTGGTATTATATAAAAAGGAGGGTGCGGACATTCTGGTGAAGGCCCTGATCAACGAGCAGGAGGCCGTCCTCCCGTTCGAGGCAGTGCAGGGCCCTTATTACAGATGGGAGGATTTCAAGGAGCATTACATGCCGGGCATCCGCGCATCCCGCCGCAAGATCAAATATTACAAGCCGACCACGATTCTGAAATCCACCGACTGGGGATGGAAGCCCGTGAATGGTTCCATGGTCGAGGTCGGACATGCATCCGTGAAGGTATTCAACAGCGTGCAGGATATATCCCTGGCCCGCTTCCCGATGAAGAGTCACAGCGTCTCGGTGGTGGAA
>JAEEGK010003918.1_pt1 | contig 36737 bp, 25 predicted proteins | sample 8958771 | NCBI WGS metagenome assembly JAEEGK01 (sample SAMN16246547, study PRJNA631951) | gut metagenome | biome: gut microbiome; feature: rumen; material: SC-attached | host: Bos | place: Iran: Karaj | collected 2018-10 | reverse complement strand
TTAAATTAATAAAAATATCATTTGAATTTTGAATAAAATTTTGAATTAATATTTCAAATTTTTCATTATTTTCTTGAAATTGTTTTGATAAATCATTTGTTTTATCTTTTAAATTTTTAACTTTATTTTCATTTTCTTCATTTTCTTTCATCATTCTTTTTAATTTATCTTCATATTGATTTATAATTTGAGTTAAATAATCATCTTTTGATCTTATATCATTTAAATAATCATATATTCTTATTCCTTTATTATTTTCCATTTGTTCTATAAAAGTTTTTGCAAGTAATTTTTCATTTATAAAATATTTTTTTTCATCATTTTTAAATAAGTAAAATTTATCATTTTCATGTTTAAATATCATTAATAATTCTGCAACTTTTCCGTTTTCTCCTTCATATTGACTTAATTTTTCTTTTAATTTTTTATTCTCTTCATCATAATATATATTTAATTTTTTACTTTTTTGAAGAAGTGTTTTATAATAATTTGCTTGTTCTACTGGTGACATATCTTTTACTTTTTTATTCTTTTTTTGTTCTTCATTATTATTATTTTGAGTTGTATTTGTTTTATTGTTTTTATCAATTATTTTCATTTCTTCCATATTTTTCACTAATATTTTGATTTTTTAAATATAAATTATTTTTTTAATTAATTATTATTTTTTGAAAAAACGTATTCATTAAAAAAAATATTTTAATCAAATTAATTTTAAAAAAAGGACTTATTTAATAATTTTAATTCATTAAAAAAAAAAATAAGAAATCTAATAATCAAAGCAAATAAAAATTACCATAATAATAAAAAAAAATTTCAAAAAACCTTTTTTACACTAATCATTAAAACAAAAATAAAAAAAATCAATTAAATCCAAAACTAAAACGCATATAAAAAACATGAAAAAACCAAAAAAAAAAAAAATTCAAAAAAATAAAAAACTCTAAAATTCCTCAAAAAAAACCTTAAAAAAAATAAATTAAAAATAAATACAAAAAAAATAAAAAAAAAAATACCATAAATATGAAACCCAAAAAATCAGAATGTGTAAAAGTAGCAATTCGTGTTCGTCCAATGAATGCACGTGAAAAAGCAGAAAAATCTCAAGTATGTGTAGAAGTAGATCAAACAAACAACACAGTAAGTGTAACATCTCCAAAAGCAGACACAAAAACATTTCAATTTGACTATGTTTACCCAATGGATTCTTCTCAAAGACAAGTATATGATGAGGTAGCATTTCCAATTGTAGACTCAATATTTCAAGGTTATAATGGAACTGTATTTGCATATGGACAAACTGGTTGTGGTAAAACTTTCACTATGATGGGTATTGTTAATGATCCTAATTTAAGAGGTGTTATTCCAAATGCTTTTGAACATATTTTTGGTTTTATTCAAAGTGAAGGTACTTCTAAAAGATTTTTAGTAAGATGCTCTTTTGTTGAAATTTATAATGAAGAAGTTAGAGATTTATTAACAAAGAATGATAAAGCTCTTGAAGTAAGAGAAGATCCTAAGAAAGGTACTTTTGTTAAAGATTTAAGTTATACTACTTTAAGTAATACTAAAGATATTTCTAAATGTTTAGATAAAGGAAATGCTAATAGACATGTTGGTGCTACTTCTATGAATGATCAATCTAGTAGATCACATTCACTTTTTACTGTTTATTTAGAAATTGAAGAAGGTGATGAGAAAAATAAAAAAATTAGAACTGGTAAATTAAATTTAGTTGATTTAGCAGGAAGTGAAAGAGTAGGTAAAACAAATGCAACAGGAAAGACATTTGATGAAGGAAAGAAAATAAATTTAAGTTTAACAGCATTAGGTTCTGTAATAGATGCATTATCTTCAAATAGAAAACATATACCATATAAAGATTCAAAATTAACAAGATTATTATCAGATTCATTAGGAGGAAATACAAAGACAGTTATGTTTGCTAATGTTTCACCAGCATCATTTAATTATGAAGAAACTGTTGGAACTTTACGTTATGCTTCTAGAGCTAAATTAATTAAAAATGCTCCTAAAATTAATGAAGATCCTAAAGATGCTTTATTAAGACAATATGAAGAAGAAATTAAAATGCTTAAAGCTCAATTAGCTGGGAATATTCCTATTGGAAATAATGTTGCTAATGATGATAATAATGATGATAAAGGAAATAATAATAATGATAATAATAATAATAATAATAATAATAATGTTCAAAGAGTTAGTGTTAATCCTGTTGATGATGAAGAAAAAAAAAGACTTTTGGAAAAAATTGCTATGTTAGAAAAAGGAATGATTAAAGATGGTAGTAAAGTGATTATACAAAAGGAAATTGTAGGTGAAAGTGAAGAAGAGAAAAAAGAAAGATTAAAAAGAGAAGAAGAACAAAAAAGGAAATTTAAAGAATATAGAGAACAACAAATTAAAAATCAACAAGAAATGGAAAAAAAATATGCTTTATTGGAAGAAGAGAAAAAAAAAGAAGAAGAATCTCTTCAAAATAATGTGAAAAAATTACAAGAAAGGATAAAATTATTAAATAATGAGATAGAAGATTTAAAATATGATAATGAAAAAGATAGAATAGATTTTTTAGAAAATATAAAAGGAATAAATAGAGATAATATGTTATATAGAGAAATAATAAGATATTTATTAACAGATAATGAATTAAAAAAAATAATAGATATGAGTAGATATAATGAAGAAATAGAAAAATGGAAAGTTCATCCTTTTGCAATAGAAGAAAAAAAATTATCTTTACCAACAGTAAAACCAAGTCAAGTTCCAACATTTATAGAAAATAATATAAATAAAAGAAGAATTATTTTTAGTAATTATGGAGATGAAAATACAAATAAAGAAAATAATGAAAATAATGAAAAGAATGATAATAATTATGATAATGATGATATATTATCAAATGATAATGATGATAAAGAAGTAATTCCAATAAGAGATTCACCTCAAAAAAAATTTCGTATTAAAATTAAAGATTCAAGTAATTCAAATTTAACGAGTAAAAAATTTAGAGTAACAAAAGAAAAATTTCATATTACAAGTCGTCCTGCAATAAATGAACCACCAAATGGATTTTTTGATGAAGATAGAAGTATAAATGTTACTAATCATAATACAACAAATATAAATATGATATTAATGAGTCAGAAAGAAAGAGAAAAATTTGAAAATTTAACTTCTTTTAATTTAGGTACTTCTTTAACTATTAAAAATAATGGATCTTCTAAAGGAAAAGTTATTTTAAATCCAATTAAAAATAAATTTACAAATTTAGAACCTAAAAAAAATAATTTAGGAGTGTCGTTTAAGGCATCTCTTAAAGGAAATGATCAAATGAAAAATGAATTAAAGTTAAGTAAAATTGACGAAAATAATTATGAAAGTAGTGGAAGATTTGTTGGAAATGATGAAGAATATTGATTTTAATCAAAAAATATTTTTTTTCTCTGATTTTTTTTGGTTTTATGTGTTTTGTTTTTTTGTAATTCAAATTTTTTTATATTCTTTATATTTTATATTTATTATTATTTGGAATAATGGAAAATCATTTAATTTTTGGTTTTTTATTTCTTTATATTTTATTTTAAATTATTTTTATTAATTTTTTTTAAATTTTGAAAATTAATTTATTTTTAAATTGTAAAATTATTAATTTGAAAAATGTATTCATCTAAAAACACAAAGTTTGCAAATTCTTTTTTTGGAGATATAAATTATACACTTAATAAAATTAAATCAAATTCAAAATATTATCCTTCAAAAAAATTAAATTCATCATCATCATCATTAGAAAAAAAGATATATCCAATAACAAAATTAGCCAAAACTCCTTTTAAAAAGGAAATAAAGAAAAATAACTCATTAAATAATTCAATAGATATGAATATAAGTATTAATTACTTAAATAAAGGAAAATCACAAGATAATAGTTTACATAATACATTAAAATATCCAAATTATATTTCATCATCAAATATTAAATTAGAAAAAAAAATAATTCCATATGAATCAAAAGAATATTCAAATAAGAGAAATAAAAAAAAAAATATGAATGATTTTTATGAATCACAAATAATTAATAATAATTTAAATATTTCTTTAACGAATTTTGTTTCTCCTAAAGAAAATAATTCTTTTATATATAAACCTTTTTTTATTGATAAATCAATTGAAGATTGTAAAAATAGATGTAAAAATCTTTCAAATTCTTGTTCTTCAAGTTTAATAAATAATTATAATCATAAAACTAAGAAAGATTTGAAAATTAATAGTAGTAAAAATTTTAAAAATAATTCTTGTAAAGAAATTTATGTTAGTAATAAAAATAATTTTATTATTTTGAAAAATAAATTAAATGATAATATTAAAAAAATTAAAAATAATGAAAAAAATATACATATTATTAATAGTCGTATATATGATGTTATACAAATTTATTTTTCTCAATTTGCAAATTTACTTCAACAAAATGAAAAAGATGTAGCTTTAAATTTATTATTTCTTATAAATGAAATAATATTATTTAAAAATGAGGAAATTTTAAAATTAAAAAAAAAAAATCAAGAATTAGAAAAAAAATATATTGATATAAAAACAAATAATGATTCATTTGTAAATGAAAATATTGAATTAAGAAATAAATTAGAATCAGTAATTGAAAAATTTAATAATACTTTAAATACTAATTTCTCTAAATTTGAAAGTAATAATAAACAATCTCAAAATAAATCAGTTGATGAAAAAGATACTGAATCATCTGTTAATATAGATGATTTAGAATCAATTAGATTTTTTGATAAAATTTATATGAAAAGAAATTCATTTTCAAATTCTAATATTCCAAATTTAAATTTAAATTTTAGTATTCAAAATAAAAAGCAAAAACCAAATAATAATAACACAATTTATAATTTAAAGAACAATAATAAAAATTTAAATCAAACACAATATAAATCAAAAGGTTATTCTTCAATTGCAGAAATAAAAAAAAATTATTTATTTAACTACTTTAAAAAATAAAACTAACAAAAAAAAATAATAAAAAAGTATTCCACAATATAAATAATTTCTTTAATTTATATTTTTTTTAAAAACATAAAAAAAACAAAAAATCAAAGAAAATAATCTTCCTGTGAATAAAACTCCATAAAAAGTCTATAAATATTAGCTGGATTTTGACTTCCATAATTAGTAACATAAATAGTAATTAATTCAGGAGGAACATAATCATAACCAGGAGTATTAAATCTAATATTAGAAATATCACCTTGAAAATTAATATCTTTTCCAAAAATAACATCAGGTGATAAAAAATCATTATAAGTATCATGACCAAAAATATAAAGAGGAGTTAATTTAAATGAACCACCTACAACAATAACAGGAATATTAAACATATTTGCAAATAAACAAATATTATATACTCCATTATATGAAATTAAACCACCATTTGCAACAATTGCTCTTGTTCCAATTATTACTTTTGTTATTTTTGGTATTATTGAATATATTTCTGTATCTTCTATTATTGTAGTATCTATTCCTTTTTTTATTAAGTTTTTAGCTTGAATAAATCCATTTAATGATGGTGAACTTTCTGCAATGTATACTTTAAATTTTTTTTTCTTTGAACATTCTATAAAAAAATCCTCTAATTGATCACTATGATTTGCAGTTAATATTACTTCATTTTCATTTATGTGTTTATTTGTTTTTGCATTTATTAATTCTGTTGTTAAGTCTAATTCTGATATCAAATCTTCTATATTTAGTAAAATGTTATTTTTCATTTCTGGAGTTATTTTTTCAATATTTGATACTGATACTTTTTTCTCTTGTTCTTCTTCTACTTTTGAATCTTTTCTTGTCATCATTTTTATATTTTTATAATCAGTTAATAAATTTAATGATGTAACATTACTTAATTTTTTTAAATTGGATTGTGAGTCTAAATTATTTTCTCTAAAAGATGTTAATTTATCTACTTCTTCTCTTATTATAAATAAAATTCTTTTTACTATGTTTCCTATTGAAAATTGTAATTGATCCATTGCAATGAAACTTCGACCTAAATGTTTTATTAAGTTTAATAAATCTTCATGATAAGTTACTAATTTTTTGTCTATAGAATATTCAATTATTTCTTTTAATAATTTTGCAGTTTCTATTGATACTAATGTTGAACTTGAATATTCTTTTTTTCTTATTTTTTTCCTGAAATTATCTGTTAAAGGAAGATGTTCTAACATTGATATTGCTTCTGCCATTATGATAGAAATTTAAATACAAATAATATTTAATATTTTATTAGATAATTTATTTATATTATTTTTTTTCTTTTATTAATTTTTTATGTAATATAAATAATGAGTTGTAATTTCATTCAAAATCCATATCAAATAAAAGTAAATAAAGAAATATCACAATCACATCTTTTAAATTATATAAAACAAAATGTAATATTTATAAAAAGATTATTTAACTTTGATGAAACAAATTATTATATAAATAATAGAGTGACTTTTGTAAAAGACATTTTCAATTTAATAAAAATACTTAGATTTAAAGAACAAACTGCATTTAAAGCAGTAACATATATGGATTATATTTTATATAATAATCAATTAAATTCTGATATTACAATAGCTTCAATTGTTTTATCTTCATTTATCATTTCTGCAAAATTTTGTGAAATTGATCCTAAAATTCCTAATTTAATTAAATTTTGTGAAACTTTTATGCAAATTACAAATTTTAAATATGCTTTTTCTAAAAGTGAAATTAATTATTATGAAATGTTTTGTTTACAACAATTAGAATATAAATTAAATGTTACTACAATGTATGATTCTCTTAATTTTTTATTTAATAGTGATTTTTTTAAAAATAAATTCTTCATTGAAAATAATGAAAATACTGAAAGAGCTTATTATAAATCATTAAAAATAATTGAAGATATTTTATTATATGATGGAGAATTATATATATCTGATCATCCATATATTTTAGTTAAATATATAGTTTCATATATTTTAGAATATTATTTTAATAATGAAATTTGTAAAAGTTTTAATAAGAAATTTAATGATAAAGAAAAATTAAAAGAAAGTAATCAAATAAAATTATTAGAATTATTAAATAAAAAATTTGGTAGAGAAACTGATTATATTCACTTAAATAATATAGATAATTATTTGGATACTATAATAAGTATTAGAGAAGACTCTACTTTTAATTCAACTGATAATAAAAATAATGATTTAAGTCAAAATGAAGTAAGAAATAATAATATTGTTCCAAGGAAAAAAATATTTTTAGATGATGAAATTTATTTAAAAAAAAATTTCATTGAATTAAATGAAATATTTGTTAAAAATATAAGAAAAAAAAAAATTAATTTTGACAATTTAAGTGTAAAAAATATAAATAAAATAAATTTATGTAATTCTTTTATAAATTCTTATCCAAATATGAAGTTAAGAAAATTCCAATCCTCAAATTTTAATAATAATAAAAATAATAAAAAAGATATGAATATTGAATTATATATTAATAAAATACAAAATAATTCAATTGAAAAGAAAAAAAATATTAATTTTGATTCTTTTTTAAATAATGTAAAAATAAAAAATAATTTAAATAGAAATATTTTTTTAAAACCTGAAAAAAGAAAAATTAAAAAATATAGTACAATAGATTATAATAATAATAGTAGATATTTGGAAAAAAATAATATGAATAATTTCAATTTTAGAAGAAGTTTTATAAGTCATTATTAATTTAAATTTCTATACTACTTTTATTAAATAATTATCTTTTTTTGTGATTTATTAGTGAAAATAAAGTTAATTTATATTATAAATATTAACTTTTTCTAAATTAAACATTATTATATATCAATATTAAATTCATCTTTTAAATGTTTAATAGCTTTTTCAAATTCTTTTATATCATTTTCATTTTCAAATTTATTCTTATATTTAGAAAATAAATATGAAATTTTTAATATATTCATTTGACAAATTTCACATTTTTTATCTTTTGAAATTCCATTATTACCAATATTTTGATTATTAAAAATATCCCATATAGATTTTTTCTTTTTATTTTCTTTTGTCTCAATTTCAATTTTATACAATTGTATATTATCTTTATTAATTGAAAACTTATTTTTTATATTTGTACCTTCATTATTTAATAAATCTTTAAGTGATGAATTTTTTTTATATCCTAATTCGTATAAATAATTATCATAATGTCCATTTGGAATTAATATTTTTTTTTCATTATTTATATCATTTAATTTACTTTTTTCATTTTTATTAATAATATCATAATATATTTGTTTTTTATCATCAGCTAATCTAATTAAATCAAAAATTTTTGGTACATAAGGAAATTTATTTAATAAAATTAAGCACTCATCAAAATCTTTTAATAAAATTTCAGTTTTAAAATATACAAAAATTCCAATACAAATAAAATCAATAAACATCATGTCATAAAATCTTTTAGTTTGATTAAAATAATCAATTATATTATTTGCAATAATTACATCCCATAAAATTAAGCAATTGTCAACTGAAAATTCTCTATTAAAAATACATTTTAACCATCTCTCCATAAATATAATATATGATAAATCTATTTTTATAATATGATCATATAATTCTCTATCAATAACTGAGAGTTCTTTATCAATTATAAATTTACATCTTTCAATTCTTTTTTCATTAATGTAAAAGTCAGAAATTGATTTTTCCATAAATGAAGAAAAAAGATAATATAAATCACATTCTAAATTATTTTCATTATGAAAAAATAAATATAAAGATTTTAAATAATCTCTTTTTAATTGAAGTGTATAAATTTCTAATAATTCTTCTTTTGTTTTTATATTATTATATTCAAAGTAATAAGGATATAAAACAAAAATAAACATTGATAATATTTCATGCATTCCTTGTTTATATGATGTTGTTTCTTCATGTAATTTACTATAAATTATTAATACATTATATAATATTTTTTTTATTTTTTCTTCATGAAATAATTCATTTTCCTGAAATACTCTTTCAATATCAATATTAATTATATGTTTTAATTTTTCATTACTTAATCTTTTATTATCAATATTATTTTCTTCTTTATTATTATTTTTATCATTTTCTTTTTGTTTTAATTCAATTTTTTCTTCCTCATTTATTTTTTCAAATACTTCTTTTTTTAATTTATTATAATCATCAATTAATTTATTTTGATGATCAATCCAAAAATCAATTCCCTTTTCTATTGGAAATATTCTTAAATATAATTTATATAACATTGGTCTAATTTTTTTTTAAATCACCCTTACCATTAATTCCAAAACCAATAATTTCTTCTTTATGTTTTGTTGCATAACTAATATAATTTTCATTAGGTTCATTCCCAATAATAAAATTAATAAAATTATTAGCACATAAATCAATATTGTTTTTCATTATTTAAAACAATAAAAAATTAAAAAAATCAAATTTAAAAAATTACATATAAAAAATTTATAAAAAAACCATTTACAATAAAATAAAAAAACAAAAAAATAAAAAAAATCATTTTCAAATTAACAATATTGACATCCATTATTTTTATTATCTTCTTCATTATTATTTTCCTTATCCTCAATTTGAACTTTTTTCATTTCTCTAGCATAAGAAGAAATAACAGAATTTGAGTCAATAATTCCATTATCAATTTTATTTAAAACATCTTCAGAAATATTAAAAAAAATTTGTTCAATATTATTTCCAGTACAAGCAGAACTTTCAATGAATAATAAATTATTTTCATCACAAAATTTTTGTCCTTCACTAAATTTAACTTGTCTTAAATTTTCTAAATCATTTTTATTCCCAACAATTAAAACAGAACTTTCATTTCTAGTATAATTTTTAGCATCATTTAACCAAGTAATAATGTGATTAAAACTTTCTACTTTTGTAATATCATAAACTATAATAATTCCAATTGCTCCTCTATAATAATTTCTTGCAATACTTCTAAATTTTTCTTGTCCTGCTGTGTCCCAAATTTGCAATTTTATACTTTGATTTTTTATTTTTATTGTCTTTGCTGTAAAATCTACTCCTATTGTTTGAGTTTTATTTTTTTCAAATTTTTTATATATGAAATTATGCATTATACATGATTTTCCTACTCCTGAATCACCAAGAATTATTAATTTGAATTCGAGATTTTCATATTTTTCTGTTTCTGACATTTTTTTTTTTAAATATGTGTTTTTTTAATTTTTTTTTTTTTAAATTTTGTATTATTTTTTTTTTTTGTTTATTTAATTTTTAATTGTTTTATATTTTATAATTATTCTTTTACACATTTTATTATTTCTTCACTTCCTTTTTTAATTCCTTCATAAATTAATTTCAAAGCTTCATAATAATTTTTATTTTCAATTAATTCAATTATTTTTTTAATATCTTCATCACCTGGTTTAACTTTAATTAAACATTCTTTTATTTTTTCCCAATCAATATCAAAAGGTAAATTAAAACTAAAAAATTTATTATTCCTTTTTTTATTTTTTACATTATTATTTTTATTATTATTATTATCAAAAATATTAGTATCATTTTTTGAAATACAACCTCCTCTTTCATTACAAGAAAATCCATTTGGGCAACAATGACGTAAATCAGGACAACATACTCCATTTTCAAAAGGACAACATGCACTTCCAAATTCGAATAAACAACATGTTTTATTATTTGGACATTTACTTCCATCTAAACATTCTGTTTCTATTGTTATTGTTAATAGTGTTATTAATATTATTAATGTTATTTTTTTCATTTTTTTATATTAAAAATTATTTAATTTAAAATTTTAGATTTATTATTTTTATTTTATTTAATTTTTTTCTTTTATTTTTTTAGTTTAGGAATTTTTTGATTTGTTTGTTATAGAAAGTAATGAATTTAAAGAGTGTTTTGCTTTGTTTATTTGAGACATGAATTTTTTTGAAATGTTTGTTCCTAAAATTTTATAATTTAATGGTATTTTGTAAAATAAATCTACTTTATTACTATATGCTTTTATTTCTATTCTTCTTAAAATATTTGTTTTTTTAATAAAATCTATTAAACTTTCTTCAAGTTTCTTATATTTTTTTCTTAAACAACATTTTAATATTAATTCATTATTATTTCCTTTTTCTATAATATAATAATAAAAAAGATATATTAATCCAAATATTTTATTTTTTATTACTGTGAAATCTTTTTCTTGAAAGGTAATAAAAATTACTTTTATATCAGTGTAATTTTGACTAATTTTATCCTTTAATTCTGGATAAATGAAATGTTCAATTTTACCAAAATATTTAGTTAAAGTTTCTTCATATAATATTTTCTTATTTATCATATCCCAAAAATTTTCAATATAATATTCCTCAATTTCATCTTTTGAAATTAATCTTAAAATAGAATCAAGATTTTTTTGAATTTCTTTATCAGAAATTTCGTTTTCAAAATATTTTTTTTGATTAAATTTTTTCCTAAAATAATAAGATTTTATAACAATATTTTCAGGAATATTATTAATAAATTCTTGATTATTATTTGGATAATTTTTTTCTTCTATTATTGTTTCATAATTTTCATATTTATTTAACCTTTCATATCTACTTCTAACTTTATTTAAATGATTATCTAATTCTATTAAAATTTCTTCTTCTGATATTCTTTTCTTTTGAAGAAAAGGAATATTATCTTCTTCAAATAAACGATGAAATAAATTATGTGATTTATTTAATCTTTTTAAAATTTGAATATTTTTTTTATCAATATAATTTTTTGAATTATCAAATTCTTTTAAATTATTCTTTATTTCTTCTTCTTTTAATATGATTTCATTTGCAATTTGCATTAAAGTTTCTTTTTTATTCTGTAAATCTGTTAAAAATATATTTAAATTTTTTGCAAATAAATTACCAATATAAGTAAATATTAATTTTTCATCTTTAATAAGGTATTCTTTTAATATATCAATATTTGAAATTAAATCCAATTTTAAAATAGTATCTTTACTATTATCAACAATACTATTCATTTAAAAAAAAATTGAATTTTTTATTAAAATAGGACAATATATAAAAAACAAAATAAAAATATTAAAAAAAATAAATAAATAATAAAATTAAAAAAACTAAAAAATAATAAAATGGAAAAAACAGAAAATCCAGAAAAATTAATACAAAAAGCAGAAAAATTATTAAAACCAGGATTTTTTAAAGCAATATTTTCAAATACAGAAGATAGAGTAGAAAAAGCAATTGATTTATATAATACAGCAGGTCAAATATATATAATAGAAAAACAATATAAAAAGGCTGGAGAATGTTTTGAAGAATCATCAAAATTAAAAAAGAATATAAAAGAAAGTCCTGAAGAAGAATATAAAGAAGCAATGAATTGTTATAAAAAAATAAATGATATTGAAAATTATAATAGAATAATGGATTTATTAATAAATTTTTATATTAAAGAAAATGAATTTTCTGAAGCTGCAAAATTACAATTTGAAATATCAAAAGAATTATCAAAAAATAAAAATAAAATTAATGAAGCTTTAGAATCTTTTGATAAATGTTTAGATTTTTATAATATGGATAAAGATTCAAGTAAAATTTCAATTTCAAATGCAAAAATAGAAAAAGCTAATTTAATAACTTTTTATGAAATTAAAGATGAAATTATAGTAGCTCATAATATTTATGATGAAGTAGGAAAAGAAAAAATGGAAAATTCAACAAGTAAAATTTTTGCTCAGGAATTTTTTGCTAAAAATGTTATTACTTATTTAGTTTATGATGATGTTTTAACTGCAAAAGCTTATTTACACAAATATTATGATATTGATTCTAATTTTGAAAATAGTGAAATTGGAAGTTTAATTGAAGATTTAATTACTATTTTTGAAAATGAAGAAAGTAATAATTTTTCAAATGAAAATAAAGAAAATTTAACTATTGATAAAGCAGTTTTAGATTTTAGTGTTCAAAATAAAAATAATAAATTCTATGATTATTGGATGGAAGAAATGATTAATAAAATGAAAAAGAAAATTGAAAAAATGAGAAAAGAACAAGTCAATTTTGCTGAAGAAATGGATTTTAAATAATAATATTATATAAATTATAATATAGTTTTATTTAAAGTAAAATATTATTTATTATTTATTTATTTTAAATATTTATTGTTTTAATTTTTTATATATACATAAATTAAAACATAAAAAATAATAGATTAAATAAATAATTTCATCTTTTTTTTTTCTTAACAATTACCACAAGGATTCCTTGAATAACCAGAATTATAAGTTTTATAAAAAGAATATTTTTCTTCACATTTATTTAAAAGATTATTATTATCATTACAAAAATTTTCTAAACAACTTTTCTTTTTATTACAATCAATTTGATTTTGTAAATTTTTACAATTTTGTTGTAAATTAGTAATCATTGCTTCTTTTTCTAATAATTGACAATTAAAATATTCATTTAAATTCTTTAATTCATTTTTTAAATATGCAATTTGCTCTTCCATTTCCATATTTTTCTTATTTTCATTTTCTTTTTTTTCATTTTTATATTTAACAAGTTTAGTTTTAATTAAATTAACTTCATCTGATAATTTTTTATTTTGATTAATTAAAGTATTCATTTTTTCTTGAGCTTCAATTGAAACTTTTTGAAAACTTTCTATAATTTTATTTTTTTCTTCAAGAGTTTGTTTTAAAAAAGCATTTTCATTTCTTAATGTATTTAAATTTGAACCATATTCTTCTGCTAATTTATTATGAAATATGAATTGATTATCATCATCTTCATGATTAAAATTTGTTCCTTTGACTTCTTTTTCTAATTCTAATATTTTTTCTTTTTCTTGTTGAATTCTTTCTTCTAAATCATACATATTATTTGATTCTAAATCGTACATTATTTTTTTTATGAAATATAAAAATTAAATTTTTGTTTTTTTCTTATTCTAATTTATAATCTTTTTATATTTTAAATTATATATTATATTTTTAATAATTATTTTGTATTAATTCTTTTAATTGTTGATTTTGAATACTTAATTCATTATTTTCTTCTATTAAATTATTAATTATATTTTTTAAGTCATTTAATTTTAATTCACTTTCACAAAGTTTAACTCTATATAATTCAATATTAGATAATAATTCTACAATTTCACAATTTTTTTTTTTTGCTTCATTACTTAAATTATTAATGATATTTATATCTTCATTATTTTTTTTATTTTCTTTTTTATTATTTCTATCTTTTAACTTAAGTAAATAAACTAAAATTTCAAATGAACGTTCATTTGATAAATTAGTTAATAATTGAAAATTATATTTTTTCCAAAGTTCATAACATTCATTAAATAATTTGTTAGAAAATAATTGATTTATTTGATCAGATATTTCATCATTTATTTTTTCAACTTTATTTGGTTTAATTAATAAATTATTTTCTTCTTCTGATAAAGGAGAAACTGATGCATAATTTAATTGAAATTGATTCATTAAATTTTTCAATTCAAATATTTGATTTTCTAATTGAATTTTTTCATTATTTATTTTTGATATTTGTTTTTCTAAAAAAAATATTTTTTCTTCATATTTCATATCTACTTTATGTTGATTATTATTTTGAAAAAATTGATTAGTTGGATTTACTCTTCCTTTGTCTGATAATAAATTTTCTATTTCTTTTGAATTATTTATTAAAAAAGTTATATCTTCTATTAATTCTTGGGAATATGTTTTATTTTTGTTTAAATCTTGATTATTTCCAATTATTGAATTAATTATTTTTTGATTTAGTAATAAATCATTATTTTTTATATTTGAATCATCTAATTTAATAGATTGCATTTTAATTGGTTTTTCATCTTCTTTTTTAAATAATCTATTTTCTGATATTAATGGTATTGTATTTTTTTCATTATTATGATTTGTAATTATATTATTAGTTCGAACTGGTTTATTTATACAATGTTCAATTGTATAATTTATTAATCTATTTAATAAATCATCATAATTTTTTACTCCATCAAGGTAAATATTATTATTTTTAAAATGAATATCTGTTATATAAAAATCAAGTGGTTTTATATAATTGGGATTATAATTATTAATATATTCCATTTATTTATTTAAATAAAAATATTTAAACAAAAAAAAAAGAAAATATTGAGATAAAATAATAATAATAAGAAAATATATTTAAAAGATAAAAATTGTATAATATAATAATAAAAATAAAAAAAACCAAAAATATAAATAACATTTTTCAAAATATTCATACTTAATTTTTCTTCTCTTCAATTCTATATTTCCCAATTAATTCATAAATTTCATCATCAGTTAAAGATAGTTGTCTTAAAATAGAGGCTAAAGTTAATTTAATATTTTGAGTAACTTTAATTTGAGCCATTAAACCATCTATAGAAGTTTTTAACTTTTTTTTAAAATTAAACTCTTTCTTATCTCCAGTATAAGAAAAAACACCAGCATCACTTAAATTATCAATTAATTCATCAAAATTTAATTCATCAATAAATTGAGGTCCTTCTAAATCATCTTCAATAAAAGATATTCCAATAATATTTTCTTCTTCTTTTAATTTATTCATTTTTTGATTTAAAGTCTTATTTTCTTTTTTTAATTGTTCTATTGTTTCTATTAATTTATCTGGATCTCTATCATCATTTTTTTTTCTATTAAATAATTTTGCAAAATTAACACTTAATCTATTATAATCACCTTCTTTTTTTAATAATTTATCATTTAATTCTTTATTTTCTATTTCAAGTTGTTCAATTTCTTTTTGTAACTCAAAAGAAGAATTTTTTGGTAAATCATTAAATAAATTATAATCTTTTCTATTTTTTATACTTTTCCATATAAAATTTTCATAATTTTCTTCATTTTCTCCTTTATATTTAAATAAATACCATTTTAATTTTTTTCCGTATTGATATACTTTTATTACTTCATATTCTTCTGGAGTTATTTCAATATCATTTTCATCATCATTAACTTCTTTTTGATTTAATCTTGGCGTTGTTTTTAATTTTACAAATTTTGACATTGAATTTGAATTATTTAAACTTTGTTCTTTATTTAATTTTTTTATTTGAGTTTCTAATTCAGTTATTTTCTTTTCTTTATCATTTATTGTCTTTTCATAATTATCTACTTTTTTACTTAGTCTAGCAATTGTTCTTTTATTTTTTTGATTAATATCATCATCTAAAATTTTTGAAATATTTTCAATTTGAGTTTTTTCATTTTCTAAATTTATTATTTTTTCATTTAATGTACTATTTATTTTTTTTTCTTCTTTAATATCATCTTCATATTGAGATATCAATTTTTCATTTTCATCAATATATTTATTTAATTTTCCTATTTCTCTCTCTTTTTTTCTTAAATTTTCATTCAAATCTCTCATTTTATCTAATAATTCATTATTTTTTTGTTTACTTTCTTTTAATTTATCATTTATATCTGAAACTGTTTTATTTGCTTGTTTTAATTGTTCTTCTTTTGACTTTAATGCTTTTTCTAAATCATTTTTTTTGTTTTGTCTTTTAAATTCTGTTAATTCATTTTTTAATTTTCTTATTTCCTCATTTGAATCTTTATATAATTTATTATAATCATCTTTTAATGTATTATATTTTTCATTTAATTTTGTATATTTTAAATTAAGAGATTCATTTTTTGATTTTAATTTTTGATTTTCTTCATCCAATAAATCACATTCATTATTTAATTCTTGAATTTCTTTATTATTTTCTTTTATTTTTTCTTGTCCTTCTTTTAATTTTTTTTTTAAATCTGTTATTTCTTTATTTGAATTTTGATTAATTGAAATATTTAAATTATCTTGTTCATTTTTAATTTTAGTATTTTCTTCTATTAATTGTTTATTTTTGGTTTCAAGTTTATTTATTTTTTCTGTTAAGTTATTCTTTTCTTTTACTTTTTGTTTATTGATTTCCTCAATTTCTTCTTTTAATTCATTTATTATTTTATTTTTTTCTTCTATTTCTTTATCTTTTTCTAATACCTCTTTATCAAATTCATCATTCAAATCATCTATCTCTTTATTATGATTACTTATTAATTCTTCATTTTTTTTATTTAATATTTCATTTTCTTCTTTTAAATTATTGATTTCTTTATTTAATTGTTCATTTTCTTTTTCTAATATATCAATATCATTTAATAAATTATTTATATTTTGATTATCTACTTTATTGTTGTTATTTTCATTTAAAAGATTTAAATTTTCCTTTTTTATATTATTTAAGTTAGTATTTAATTCTCTTTTTTCTTTTTGTAAATTTTTTATATCATTATTTAAAATGTTTATATCATTATTTAATAAATTATTTTGATTTATTACTTTTTCTTTTTCCTCATTTAATTTGTTTATTATTGTATTAAATTCCTCATTTTCATTATTTTTTTTTTCAATATCATTTTTTAGATTATTTAATATTGAATTTGATTGTTCTATTTCTTTATTTAAATTATCATTAACTTTTTTTAGATCTTCATTTTCATTTCTTAACTTGCTATTTTCTTCAATTAATTTATTTAATTTTAAATTTAATTCATTATTTCCTTCTATATTTCTTTCATATTCATTTTTTAAATTATTTATATTTATATTTAACTTTTCTTTTTCATATAAAGTTTTATTATATTCTAGTTTTATATTATTTAATTCAATATCTAATTTATTTTTTTCTTTTACATTTTTTTCATTATCTTTTTTTAAAATATTAAATTTATCATTCAATTCTTTATTTTCTTTTGATATTTTATCAATATTTTTTTTTAATATATTATTTTCATTTTTATAATTTTGAGAGTCTTGAATTAATTCTTTATTTTTCATAATCATTTGATTTTCATTATTTAATTTTTTTTCATCCTCAAAATTAAGTTTATTTTTTAAATTATCAATTTCTAAATTTAATTCTTCATTTATATTTTTTAAATTATTAATTTCTGAAATTAATTCTTCTTTTTCATTAAATAAATTTCCTTTTTCTTTTTCAATTTCACTTTTATCATTATAAACTTTTTCAAATTCTTTCATTAAATTAACTTTTTCACTGAATAAATTATCTTTTTCTTTAACTAAAATTTCATTATTCTCATTTAAATTGATATTTTGGTTTTCTAAATTTTTTTTTTCTTGAATAATTTTTTCATTTGTTTTTATTAATTCATCTCGTTCTTTTTTTATTTTTAAATTATTTTCAATAAATTGACTTTTTTCTTTTTTTAATTTTTCATTCGATTTATTAACAAATTCACTTACTTTTATTAAATTTGTTTTTTCTTTTTTTAATGTATCATTTTCCAATTTTAAAGAATTATTTATTTTAATATAACTTTCTTTTATTGAATTCATTTTAGTTAATTCAGAATCAAGAAAATAATTTTGAGTTTCTAAATTTTTTATTTCTTCTTTATATTCATTTAATCCTTTTTGTAATTGAGAATTTTCATTTTCATAATTTTTCTTTTCTGAAATTAAAATATTATTTCCAGCTCTTAATTCTTCATTTTCTTTTATTATTTTTGCATTTTCATCATTTAAGAAATCTAATTTTTTTTTTAATTTATAATCAGAATTAAAATTTAAAGAGTAAGATTGTTTTGAATAAGTTAAATAATTTGTTTTATTTTTTTCTATTATTTGCTCTTTTTTTGATATTTCACTTAATAAATTATTATTTTTTAAATTTATATCATCAAATTTTATTTCTAAGTCTTTTTTTTCAATTAATAAAGCTTTATTTGCTTCTTTGTATTCATCATTTTCTTTAGTTAAAGAATTAATTAATTTAGTAGAACTTTCTTGTATCACTTTATAATTTTTTATTTCTTGAATTAAAGCATTATTTGATTTATTATATTTTTCTTTTTCTATATTTGAGTTTTGATTGATTTGTTCTATATTTTCTTCTAAATTTTTTATTTTATTCATATTTTCTGAATTTGATAACACTAAATTTTGTTTTTCTTTTTTTATTTGTAATAATTCTTTATTTAATAGTTGATTTTCACTTTCATATTTTTTAATTAGTGGTTCAATTTCTGAAATATTTTTTATGAATTTATCATTTAATGATTTTAATTTTTCATTTGTTTGATTTACTTTTTGATTACTTAAATCTAATTTCTTTATATCATTTTTTAATTTTTCATTTTCTAATAATAATTCATTATTGTCATTTCTTATTTTGACATTTCCATTTTCTAATACTTCTTTTTCATTTTCTAATTTTTTTATATCTTCTAAAAGGTTTATTATTTGAGCATTTAAATTTGCAATTTGAATTTCAGAACTTTTATATTTGTCTTCTGAATTTGACATAATTATTTTCATTTTTTCAATTAATTCTTTATCAAAATTTGAAATATTTTCAAGGCTTTGATAATTATTTTTTAATTGTTCATATTCTTTATTCAATTTATTTATTTCTATTTTATGATTTGCTTTAATGTCTTCAATTTCTTTTTCTAAATTTTTAAATTGTAATATTATATCTTCTTTTTCTTTTTGTATTCTTTCATTATCTTTTACATATATATCTAAATTATTTTTAAGTTTATTAATTTGAGTAATTAAATTATCTTCTAACTGTTTTTTTTCTTTCTTTCCATTTTCAAGATTTATATTTAAATTTCCAATTATATCATTCAAATCTTTTAATTTATTTTCATAATCTAATTTTATTGTTTCTTCATTTTTTTTAATTATTGTTTTTTCAAGTTTTAATTGTGAAATTGTTTGATTTAATTTTTCATTTTCTTCATTTCTTTTTTTAATTTCATTATTCAATGATAATAAATTATTCTTTTCTATATTTTCTTTAGATTTATTAATTTCTTTTACATTTTTATTCAATTGTTCAATTTGTTTTAATAATTTTTTATTTTCATTAGATATTTCATCTTTTTCTTTTTTTAGATTTTCATATTGACTTTGTATATTTTTATATTTGTCATTTTTTAATTTTAATTCATTTAATTCTTTTAATAATTTGAATTTTTCACTTTTTATATTTGAAAATTCAATTTTTAATTCATTAATTACTTTCTGATTTTTATTCATTATATCTACTACTTTAACATCTGGATTTTGTTTTACTGTTTCTGTTTCTTCATTATTTTTATATAATTCATTATTTATTTTTTCAATATCTTTTATTAATATAGAATTCTTTTCATTTAAGATTTTATTTTGTTCATTATTTTTTTTATTCAAATTTTCAATCTCTTCTTTTAATTTATTAATTTGATTTTTATCATTTAATTGTATATCAAGTAATTTTTTTATTTCTTGATTTAATTTTTCTATATCATTTTTTTCCTTATTTGTAATTTTAATTTTATCTAAATTATTTTTTGATGAATTTTTACTTTTTTGTTGCTCTAATAATTTATCATATTTGTTTGTCAACTTTTTATTTTCTTCAATTAAATCTTTATTTAAACTTAATAAATCTGAATTATTTTTTTTCAATAATTCTAAATTCTCTTTATTTTCTTTAATCTCTTTATTTAATTTAATTATTTCATTATTATTTTGATTTAACTTTTCATTTTTTAAATTAATATCTGTTTCATATAATATGATACTATCATCCTTATTTTTAATTTCATTTTTAAGATTTTGAATTATTATTTTTAAGTTTTTAATTTCTTCATTATTAACATTATCTAAACCATTTTTATCATTATTTATAATTTGATTTCTTAATAAATGAATTATATTATCTTTATCTTTACATTCATATTCACATTTTTCAAGATTTTGTTTATATTCTTTAATTAACTTTTCTTTTTCTTCAATTATTTTTTTATAACCATCTATTTTTTTATTTAAATCTCCAATTTCTTTTTTTAATCTTTCAATTTCATTTTGAAATATATTTAATTCTTTAGATAAATTATTGATTAATATATCTTTTTCATTTTCTTTATCTTTTATAATAGATGCCCCATTTTCAATTGGAATTGAATTTATTTTTGCATTTAATTTAGAAATTAAAATATCTTTTTCAATTATAATTTCATCATATTCTTTTTTAATTTTATCTATTTCAAAATTTATTTTTTCATTTTGTTTATTTTGAAGATGTTGAATTTGTTCTTTTAAAATAGAAATTTCTTTATCTTTTGATTCTATAATAATTGAATAATTTTCTTTTTGTTCATCTGTTTTTTTTATTGATTCAAAAAGTGCTTTTTTTAATTTATCATTTTTAATATTTAATTCTTTAATATTTTCATCAGGTGTTTCTTTTATTATATTATTATTATTCCCATTTTGCATTTTTAATACTTTTTCTTTTAAAGATAATAATTCTTGTTGTAAAGAAGCATTTTCAATTTCGATATCATCTTTTATTTTAGAATAATTATTATTAATTAAATTTTGATTTATTTCTTTTAATCTTTTTATTTCTTCCTCAAATTTATTTTTCATTAATTTTTCTTTATTTGAATTTTTTTTAATTGTATTTTCTAATTGTGCTATAATATTTAAATAATTTTCTTTTTGATTATTATCTTTTGAACTATTTGTTTCGCTTAATCTTTTATTTCCAAAAGAATTTAATTGATTATCAAATAATCTAGATTTATTTGATAATATTGTATTTCCTTTTGAAATTGTTGTATTTATTAAATCTAATTCATTAATTTCTATTATTTCATTTTTTAAATTTTCATTATCTTTTTTTAATTTCATTATTATATTTGATAATATACTTTTTTCATTTATTAATTTTTCTTTATCTTCTTTTAATTCATTTATTATATTATTTAAATTTATTATTTCATTATTACTATTATTATTAATATCTTTTTCATCATTTATTTTATCAATTTTTAATTGTATCATTTTATCTATTTGATTCTTTTTTAATGTATCAAATTCAGTTTTTAATTTTGTATATTTCATTTTTGTTAAAGTTAATTCAGTTGAAATTTTTTCTTTTTCTATAAATAATTGATGATAATCATTAATATTTTCTTCATCATTTATAAAAATATTATTCATAGAAGCACATTTATTTCCTATTTTATTTTTATTATTATTTTCATTAGGATAATTTAAAATAGGAATTGTATTATTTGAATTAATAATTTCATTTTGAATATTAGAAATATAATTCAAACAAAGATCATTTAATTCATTTCTTTCATTTTCAAAATTATTTCTTAAATTTTCTGGAACTTTTACAATATAATGGTTTTGAAATTGTTTTAAATTACTTAAAAATTTATTTACTTCATTAGAAAAATTAAATAAATTATTTTTATATTTTTCACATTCTTTTTCTAAAAATAAAATCCTTTCTTCATATTGAAATATATTTGGAATAGAAGGACTAGTTGCAACAGAAAAATTAAATTTATTATAATTTGAAACAGATAAATTAGAAATTGTATTATTATTAATATTATTTTCAATATTTCTAAATTTAATATTATTTGGATTATCATAAACGGTATTATTAATATATTTTTCATAAGAACTTTTATTTGGAGTTGAAATTTTATTTTTTTTAAATTCTCTTTTATTTGAAAAAGCTTTATTATTTTCTCTAGGATTATTTTTATTATATTTATTATTAATATTAATATTTTCTTCTGTAATTGACATTGTTTTTGGTATTTTTTTTATTATTTTATTTTTTGGAGGAGTAGTTGGTAATTTTATATTAGGATTTTTTTTATTTGTATCTGATGAACTTATTCTTTCTATTTGCTTTAACATTTCATTTTTTCTAGATGTTGTATTTAAAGAATTTTCAGTAAATTGATTATGATGATTTTTCATTTTTTTAAATATACTTTTTGCTTTTGTATAAAAATCACTAAAAAAATTTTCTAATTCATGAAATGAAAATAACAAATTATTATTAAATTGATTTTCTTTCGTTTCATTTTCTTTATTACTTGAATCTGAAGGATGAATTATTGTTTTTATTTGATTAAAATTTGATGAACTAGATTTATAAAATTTTTTAATTGAGGAAGAAAGTTCATTTATATATGCAATAAATTCAGTATCAAATGCAATATTTGAATGTATTTGTGAATTATCTAAAATATTTTTTGGAATATTTGGTCTTGTTGTTGGTATTTTTTTTAAAGTAACTTTACCTTCATTCTTCCTCATTTAATTAAATTTATAAAATTAGAAAAATAATTTTTTAAATATTTAAATTTATATTTTAAAAAAATTCAAATTAAAAATAAGAAATAAAATAATATAAATCATAGAAAAAAAATATTTTTATTTTTTTATTTTATTATAATGTAACATTTATTTATTATTTCAACTTATTTTTTTTATTAATATAAATGACGAAAAGCAAAATTTCAAAAGATGAAAAATTAACTAAAAATCAAACAAAAAACCTTAAAAAACCAAATTTTTGGACTAAAGAAGAAGATAAAATCTTATTACAAAATGTAGAAAGATTCAATTTTAAAAATTGGAATTTAATAGCTTCATATATAAAAGGAAGAACTGCAATTCAATGTTCAGCAAGATATAAAAGAATAAAACCAGGAATAAAAAAAGGATATTGGACAAAAGAAGAAGATATTAAATTAAAAAATTTATATAATATTTTTGGAAAAAATTGGAGTAAAATATCAAAATTAATGCCAGAAAGAACTGGAAAACAAATAAGAGATCATTATCTTAATTCTTTAAATGAAAATTTAAATAAAAATCAATTGTCTAAAGAAGAAGATTTAAAAATTATTTCTTTATTTAAAATTTATGGAAATTCTTGGGTAAAAATTGCTAAAAAATTTAATGGGAGAACTGGTGATATGGTTAAAAATAGATATTATTCTTCTTTAAAAAAAAGTATTGAAAATGATATTAGTTTTAAAAAAGGAAAAAGGAAAACAAATTTTTTGAAAAAAAAAAGGGGAAGAAAAAGTAAAAAAATTAAGTTTGATGTTAAAATTGATAATATATCTAATAATATTAAGAAGATTAATAATATTGATTTAAATAATAAAAATGGTTTTTGTAATATTAATAAAAGTGATGATGATGATGAAGAAAAAAATACTAATGAAAGTAGTGATAAAAGCTTAGATTTTGAAATATTTAAAAAAGAAAATTTTATTAAAAATATAAATAATAATGAATTATCAAAGTTAAATAATATAAATAATAATAAAAATTATATAAAAAATAAAGTTAGTTGAAAAAACTATTAATATAAATACATTAATAATTATTCCGCTTAATAATGGGAATTTTAAAGATGAAAAAGTAAAAGTTTTGGATAATAATATAAATAAATCTATTATAAATAATAATAAGTTTAATATTGGTAATAATATTATTATTAAAAATAATAATGAAAATATTAATTTTAATGAAACTTTAGTTAATGATAGTAAATCATCAATTTACAATCATAAAAAAAATAATAATTCTATTTTAAAAAAAACTAAAATTCATAATATTAATATAAATAAATCTATTATAGAGCCAAAAAAAATTCTTTATTTTAAAAATTTAATTAAAGAACAGATAATTTGTGGTATAGATAATAATAATTTATTATCCCAAATAAGAATTTTAAATTATTTTAGAAATATTACTAATGAAAAAATTAATATTCTAAATAATAAATAAATTAAGAGAAAATTAAATTAGTTGTTATTTATTTATATTAAATCTTTTATATAAAATTGAATTTTATCAAAAAAAAAATTACATATTTAAATTTTATATTTCTTTTCAAAATCATCCACAGAAAGTCCTTTAGTAATCATTAACTTCCCTTTTTTTTTCTTCAAATTTGAATTATTATATTGACTTTTTTTTCTATTAACATGACAAATATTTAAAACTTTACTAGCAATAATATCAAATTGTGAATCTTTAAATAAAATTTCCCCATCAATTAAAACACTATTTTCATCAACTAATTTTCTTTTATGATAATATTTATTTTTTTTTCCAGTTGGAATATATTGTCCAACAATAGGATTATCTCCTCTTATAATTGAATCTTTAGTAAAAGCTAAATTTGATAAAACTCTTAAAGATGCTGGATCAATATTTTCATTCAATTTTTCATTATATGGATTTTTATTTCTATTATAATCATCATACTTAATTTCATATTCTTTTTCTTTAAATTCTTCACTATTAATATTTAATAATTTTTTTTTTTTATTTACAATTTCTTTTATTGGATCTAACATGGTTTTACTTCTTTTATGAAAAATTAAATTAGAATTTATTTTATTTTCTGCTATTTCTGCACAAGCTTTAAAATGAGTTTTTATATGGTATTCACTTAAAATTCCTTCTGCTTCTGAATTTAAATCTAAATTTTTTTGCCAAGGTTTAAAAAATAATTTTTTTGGATTATAATATAATTTTCCTTCACCATATATTACATCAACTGAATTTTTTTCTCTTTCTTTTTTTTTTGCTTCTTCAAATAAAGGATTTGGTTTTATTTTATATTTTCTTTCTTCTTCTTCAATTTTGTTTTCATCATTTGGTGTAACTATAGTCATTTTTTTTTTTATTATTTCTGGTGTTTGATAAGAATTTAAATTTAAATTCTTTAGTTGACGTTCTATTATTTGTTTTTCATTTAAACGGAAATTTTTTTCAAATAATGCATCATATATTCTTTCTAAATCTGTTCTTGCTTTAAATCTCATTTCTGGTTGAATTAAAATATTATTTTTTAATATGTCTTTTATTTTTTCTTCTTCAATTATTGATGAAAGTTTTTTTATTTGATTATGATTTGGAATATCAAAATTATATATGTCTTCTTCTTCATTTTTTTCTGTTTTTAAAATTTGATTTTTTATATTTTGATCATCTGATATTCCATATAATGATTTATATGATTTTATTGATTCTTTTATTCTTTCTTCTTCAGTTTTGTAACCTTTGAAAATAAAAGGTGTTTTTATTTTATTTATTTCATTTCTGAAAGGGTATTTTTTTTCTGAATTGTCATTTATTATTATTTGATGTTCTGGTATTGTCATCTAGAAATGTATATTATTAAATATAATTATATTTTTACATCTGAGATGAAACTTTTTACTCTTTTTTCATAATTTTTATATATTAATGGAATATTTTCTATTAAAATTTTATTGAGTAAATTATATTATTTATTTACTTTCAAATTTTTTTTTATATTTTTCTTCTTTTTTTATTTCCTTCTCTTTTTCTTTCTTTTCTCTTAATTTTTTTTCTTCTATATAAAGGTTATACATTTTTAGTGTTTTAAAAACTTATTTTTTTTAATATATAATTTTTGTTTTTTAATCTTTTGATTTTAATTATTTTTTCCTTCTTTAATTTGAAAATAAAAAATGAAATTAAAAATAATTTATATTTAAAAATTAATTAAATAGTTTCTAATTGTTCTCCTTGTTTAATATTATTTTTCATAATTTCTTTCTTTTGCTTAACATAAATTTTATAAATCAAATAAAAAACCAAAATATAACAAAAAAAGCAAGAAATAGATATTATAATTTTATTTCTTATTAAAGTATCTTTTTCTCTTTTTTTATCAATAAACTTTTGTAAATACTGATCAACTACAGTAGGAGATATATTATTCGTATTATTTTTATTTGTGTTATTTATATCATTATTATCTTTAGATTCAATTTCAGAACCATCATCATTTTTTCCTTTTATAATATTTTCAATTTCAGTTAAATTTTCAATTTTTTGAATATTATTTAATATCTTATCACTAATATAAATTCCATAATGATTTAAATTATATTTTGCAGAATATACATTATCAAATTTTAATAATATAAAATTAAATAATCTATTTTTATTGTTATTACTTAATTCATCTAATTCTTTTATTTTAGTTAAAAAATCTTTTTTTTCATCTTCTGATTTATATGAAAAAATTAAAAAATCTCTATCTTGATATTCTAATAAAAACATTTTTGATTGTTCATATATATCATTATATATATTTCTTACTTTATTCAATATAAAAGATATATAATTATCATTTATTTCTTTATTTATAATTCCTGATTTATACTCATTAAAAATATTTTTTCCTCTTTGTTTATTTTCTGTTATTATTATATTATTTTCTTCATTATTATGATTATTTAAACAATAATAACATTTATCTATAAATTTTATATGTTCAACCGTAATTTTAATATAATTTTCTTTAATTTCATTATTATTAAAAAAACCAATTACATAATTATTAATATTTCTGGAAGTTGGATAAGAATTTTTAAAGTCTTGAAATTTATTATAATCAATTTCTTCACATTTAACATTAATATAATTTTTTTTTAGTACAGTTGAAACAATTTCATAACTATTTCCTCCTTTATGTTGTTTAAATTCACCATTATAAAAAATAAAAAGAGTAGGAACTCCAATAATAGAAAAAATTTTTCTATAATTTCTGTTATTTAAAATATTAATTGAATAAAAATCTGCATAATCTTTAAATTCTTTTGCTAAAGTTTCGTATTGAGGAGCAAAATTATGACAATGAGGGCAATAAGGTGAATATAATAATATTAAAGCTAATTTATTTTTTTGTTTTATATTTTCTACTAATTTTTCTGTATCAATAGATTCAGTTATATATAATGATTCTTCAAATAAACATGATATTTTTGTAATAAAAGAAAAAAATATGAATAAAAAAGTTTTTATCATATTATTGCTTTTATAATTTATTTTTTTATCTATTTTTTTTTTTTTTTTAAATTTATTTATTATTTTATAATATTTAATCAGCTTTTATTAGATGTGTATTTTAATATTTTTGACAAAAAAAAAAAAAACAAAAAATATTTAAAATGCAAAATATAGATGAAATAAATAATGAAGAAAAAGTACAAAAAATACAAGACAAATTATGTGCAAATATGTTAAATCTTCGTACAGCAATGTATTCTTTTTTATTTAAACATTCTAATAAATTAAAAAGACCAGTTGACAGATTAGTAATAGGATTTTTAATAGGATATTTTTCATCAAGAACTGAAGAAGAACTATCAGAGGATGATTTAAGTAAATTAATTCAAACCTATATTATTTCATGTAAATTCGTAAATCAATTAGATGAGCATATAAAAAATTTAATTAATGATTTTGTTGACTATTTTTTCAATGATAAATATCTAGATATAAATTCAATGGATTCATTTCAAAAAGAATTATTAAAACAATATCAAAATAATCTTCAAAAAGAAAAATTAAAAGTAGAAGAAAAATTAAAAAAATGTAATATTTGTAATCATGATTTCAATTTATTAGATGAATATAATTATGACTTTGATTGTCATTGTATAATTCATGGTGATTGTTTTGATTCATATGTAATTAATTCATTAGAAAAAAATTTATTTCCAATTAAATGTCCAGATTGTAAAAAAGAAGTAAGAGATAAATATATTTATGAATCATTAAAATCAACAAATAGAGAAGATTTATTAGATAATTATGAAGATTATTATTTCAATAAATTAAAAAATAGAAAAGATTTAATTATTTGTCCAACTATTGGTTGTAGATATAAATTTTTTTTAGATGAAAGTTTAATTAAATTTAGTTGTCCAGTTTGTTTAAGAAGTTATTGTATGAGATGCAAATCAAATTGGCATGAAGGAATTGATTGTGATGAATATTTGAAAAAATATTATTCTGGTTTTGAATTTAAACAAAATTATGATTGGAGCAATATATATAAAAAAAATCAATTTTATAAACAATGTCCTTTTTGTAATCATTGGAATATTATTTATGGAAATGGAAATAATTATTATTGTAATTGTAAAAGATGTGAACATGAATTTTGTTTGAAATGTGGTAAAGTTTTTTATGGAGGAAGAGGGACTAAAGTTTGTAAATGTTATCAATTATATAAAGAATATCCTAAAATTGGAAATGAAAATGTTAAAAATAATAAATTGACAAAAAGACAAAGAAGAAAATTAAAAAAAAAATTTGGATATTAAAAATTAATAATAATAGGAAAAAATTAAATATATATATTATTAAAAAAATTTTCTTTTATTTTTCATTTTTAAAAGGATGACTTGTTATATGATAACCATTATTTTCAGGACATTTAAAAATATATAAATCAATATTATCTTTCTCTTTTTTTAATTTTATCATTTTTTCAGCATCATATTTTGTTGAATATGAATCTTTTTTATTACCAAAGTGATCAACACAAGAACATTTGAATATATCATTTTTATTAAAAAATACTTCTTCTGGTTTAATATGAAATTTATTACATTTTTCACATTTGTATGGTTTCATTTTTTTATTTATTTTTTCTGATAAAAATTTTGCTCCTCTATATGCATCTTCTATTGATTCATAATATGATAATGGTTTATTATCTTTTGAAAAACAAGTTTCACTTTTTAAAGATTGTGATTTATTTTTTTTTTCCATTTTTTACTTTTTTTTATATTAATATTATAAAATTATAAAAAGAATAATAATATATATCTTTTTAAAAATTTTTGTTTAAAGTGAAAGAAAAATAAAGTTTAAATTTTAATGTGTTATTAATTATTTAATTAAAAATGTCAATTAAAATTTTTGTTTCGAATGAAGAAATAGATGATATATATGATTATGAAGCCCTGTTAAATTATTTTTATGTACAAAAAATAACATGTTTATTTTTTATTCCAATTATTTTAATGTATATTTTACTTTTATGTTATATATTACATGTAACTTCAAATAATTCTCCAATGAAAGGATTTATAAATTATCATATTTCAGAAAGAAAAAAACATTTAATTATCTTTTTAATTTTTACTTATTTTTATCAAATTATATTTCAATTATATTATGCTCAATTATCAAATACAGAAACAAGTATGTTTCCAATAATTTTTAGTGGATTATCAATTGTTTCTTTAGTTTTAACAATTTATTTAATAGATGAAAGGAACAAAAAAAATATTTTATTATCTTTTAAAAATCCAATTTTTAAATATTTAATTTTTAATGATTTATATTATTTTATTGACATACTTAATGAAATAATTAATGGTATTTTTTTTGATATTTATACTTTTCTTCCATTAAGTTTTTTAATGGGAGTTTATTTGACTTATTTATATTTTCGTTATCCTCATAATAAATATATTAGTTTATTAAGTTCAAATATTTCATTTCCTGAAATTGATACTTTAAGAGAAAAATTAAGGAATAATCGAACTCAAGATAAAAAAAAAGTATATATAGAAATGAATTATTTTTCAGAAACTTTTAAAAGAAAGTCTTCAAAATATTCATTAAACTCTATAAATAATGAAAATGATATTCCTAAAATAAATATTAAATTTAAGAATTCATTTTATATTCAATTTAAAGAAGAAAAAATTGAACGTAATCAAATGAAAAATGTTGCTGATTGTTATGAAAATATATTTTTTGATATTGATGTTATGATACTGACTTCAAATAATTATTTAAAAACAGTAATAAAAAAAAATTTATTAGATTTTGTTAAATTAGATGAAGATATTCATAAAGAATTTGTTCCAAATTCATATAATAATGATTTAATTGATAAATTACCTTTTTTTCATATAGAATTTGACCCCTCATATAATCAAATGATAATAATTAAAAAATTAAAAAATTCTGCTGAAACATATTTAAAAGAAATATTAAAGGAACCTGCTTTTATAAATTATGATGTGTTATTATTTTTAGAAATTAATAATAGAGAATTTGAAAATATTTTTGATAAAATTAGAGAAAAATATACCATAACTGATGATACTAAAATTAATATGGTTAATTTATTAACATCAAAAATTAAAAGAAGTATATCTTTTTCTAATAAAAGAATAATTGTTCAAATTTTAATTGGTTCATATCATGATAAAGATATTTTATTTGAAAAAAAAAAATTAGATTCAAATGGTAATAAAATATATTATTTAACTATTAGATTAATATGTGATAATTCATATAAAATTGTACAAAAAAAAATGTATGATACTATATTTTTTTTAGATGAATATTCAAAATTATATCAAAATGAATTAAAGAATAAAAAGAAAAAAGATTTTAAAAGTAATTCAATTGAATATTATTTATTGTCATTTCTAGAAATGAAAAATAAATATGACGAAAAATCAAAATATCCTTCTTATCATTTATTTAAATATAAAAATAATGAAAAAAATATATATGAATATATTCAAGTTGTTGAAAATTTATTACAATATATAATTGATAATTATTCTACATTACAAAATTTAAATAATAATTTAAGAGAATATTTTGATGATTTTAAAGATGATTTTTGGAATGGAAGAAGTCACAAAAATATAAATACTCATTATACTTTATCATCAAAAACTTTAGGATTAGTATTTGATTCTAATACATTAGAAATATTACTACAAGAAAATAGGGTTTCTAATATTTCTATAATACTAGACAATTATATTTTAATCACGGTTAATTACAAAACAAATGTTTTTTATGAAATTTGTTTTACAATAACATCTACTTCGTCAGATTTTATTAAAGTTTGTAAAAAATATAAATTTAAAGAAATAAGAAAATATATAGATTTAATGAGTAATAAATTAAAAATTGTACAATATTGGCCTGATGAATGTTTTATTGGTAATCCAGAAGCAAAATTTTTAAAATATAAAAATAGAATGTATTATATTAGTACATATTTAAAATCTATTTTAAAGTGTAAACAATATTTTAATATACCACAATGGAAAGAAATATTTAAATATGATATTGCTTTTTCTTCAATTCAAAATTCAAAAGATAGAAATAGTGATGATAGTAATAGTTCAAATACAAAAAATTCTAATTGTAAAGAAGATTCTGCATATCAAAATTTGATTTCTTGAAAAATTGAATATATGTAATGTAAATTGTGATTAGAAATATTTAAATAGATATTTTATTTTTTATATATTTTACTTTTTTATTGATTTGAAAAAATTTCAAAGTTATAAACAAAAAGTTATTCAATTATTATATATAAATATATATATATTATAAATAAAAATTATTATATCTCATTTACATTTAATAAACATAAATTTTTTTTAATATTATTTTTGATAATTATTATTAATCATTTTTCCTTCATTTATATCTTTTTCATATTTTTGAATTAACTTAATTTTTTTTTGTCCAATACTATAATTCATAGAAATAATTTTCTGAGAATTACTAGTTAACTTATCTCTTAATCTCTTATTCATAGTTTCAATTTCATTAGAATTAATAAGATACTTATTTCCATTTAAAGTAATAAAACCAATTCCTACATTTCTACTATATTTTTCATATTCATCAATCATATTATTTGCATATAATAAAATTTGCTCATCTGTTATCATATTAATTCTATCAGACCATTTTATCAGGTTTGATTTTGTTAAATTTATTATTCCTGTAATTCCTCTTTTTGTTTTTATTGTATCATTAAATGTTATTATTTCATCTTTTTTTATATCTTTCATATCTAATATTCCATTTAAATAAAAATCTGGTTCTTTTTTTTGTTCTTTAAAATTTTTATTTAATTTATTTACTATATTATATATTTCTTTTCTTTTTTGTATTTGAGTTAAATTTAATGAATCTAATTTTGATATTAAATTATTTTCCATTTTTTTTCTTAGATTGTTTAAAAGATTTTCTCTTTTTATTTTATTAAAGCTTGGAGTAATTGGTCTTATTGTATAAATATTTGATTTAGAAGTTTTAAGTGTAATTTTTTTTGAGCTCTTTGAATGATTAAATAATTTACTATTATTTGACTTATTTTTTTTTAATATTTTTGAATTTTCAATTGAATTATCTTTAAAGAAATTTTCCTTTTTATTTTTCACTAGTCTTGTTTTTTTTTTTTTTATTGATGTGGAATAAAAATAATTACTTCTATTACTTCTATTAGAAGTTCTTGGAGTAAAAGAATTTGAAGGTAATGAATAATCAATATTATTATTATTATTATTATGTCCGTCAAAACTTTGTATAGTAATAAAAGTAGGATTTAAAATTTTTTGTTTATTTTTATCTTTATGTTTAAGTGATATTACTCTATTTGTTCTACTATTATTTTCAATTGAATTTGATAATGATTTTGTTTTTGGTGAAAGGGATTTTACTTTTATTCCAACTTCAAAATTTTTACTATTTAATAATTTTTTTTCCTGAAAATGTACTTCTTTATTATTTGATTTTGATTCTAATTCTTTATATTTTAAATAAATAATATCTCCAATTTTTATTTTATCATATAAACTTTTTTTTATGTTTTTATAATTCATTGGACTATTAATATTGAAATATGAAGTCTTTTTACTTTTTAAGTGTTGTTTTAAATATTTTTTAAGTTGTTTATCATTATTTTCATTAATAAAACCTTCTAAAAGTAAATCCTTAATAATTTCTTTATTATCATTAATTTTATTTTTAAAACACAATCTTTTTCTTAATTCTTCTGAATTAAAATCTTTAAAAACAGGTAAAATAGGTTTTCTTTCCATAAATTTAAGAAAATAAAAAAAAATAAATATATTAACTCCCAAAAAAAAAATTTTTAAAATTAATAAAAATAAAAAAAAATAAAAAAAAAGATGCAACCAGATAATGAATTCTTTGAAAAAAACGTAGTAATAACAGGTGCATCATCAGGAATAGGTCAAAGTGTAGCAATATACTTTTTAAACTGTGGAGCCAATGTAGTATTAGCAGGTCAAGACAAGGATTCAATGTTAACAATGTGTAACAAATTTGGTTTTAAAAATGGGACAGTAATGACATTTGATTTAATAGAAGACACAGGAATATATGATTTTAAGACAGCAGTAGTAGAATCATTAAATAAAGTAGACATCTTAGTTACATGTCATGGTATTTTACTTGATGGTGATGTTGAAAGAACATTCCCTCAAGATTTTGATTATTCACTTGATATTAATTTACGTTCAGTATTCCTTTTAATAAAATATCTTTCACCTTTTCTCAATGAAGGAGCTTCAATTATTAATATGAGTTGTTTATATGGAACAAGACCATGTACTGGAATGATAGGACAAGCAATGAGTAAAGCTGGTTTAGAATCATTAACTAAATATTTAGCTGCTGAATTATCACAATATAATGTTAGAGTTAATGCTGTTACTTCATGTCCTGTTGATACTAATGCTTTAGCTAGAATTAAAGTTAGTGATGGAGAAATTAGCTTAATGAAACAAAAAATGGAAAAAAATGTTCCAATGGGAAGAATTGCTAAACCTGATGATATTGCAAGAGTTATTGGCTTTCTTGCAAGTGAAAAATCAAAGTGTATTACTGGACAAATTATTAGAGTTGATGGAGGAAGAAGTCTTACTAGTAGTGGGTATGTTCATTATAAAGGAATGAAAAATATGAATTCTAGATTTGAACCTGATGATGTTAGAATTGGAACTTGGATTGATGGATGGAAAAATAAAATTTTAGGAGAAAAAAATGTTTTTCCTATTGGGGATTTACCTAAAATTACTAAGTTTGTCGATGATAAAATACAGGAAAGTAATTTTTCAACTAATTTAAGTGATGCTCATTTAAGTATTTTAGCTGGGTATAAATTTGTTGATATTAATGATCAGAAATTGAAGATTAAATTTCCTAAAGATAATACTACTACTCCTGGATATGCTTTTGATAAAATTGAAAGAGAATCTGCTTCACCACAAAATCCATTTGGATTCAATAATTATGTTCAAGAAGCAAATAATGATGAGAATAATAATATAGAGGAAAATTATAATAATAATCAAAATGATTTTAATTATTATAATAATAATAATAATGATTTTAATAATAATAATGAGTATGGTATTGAATTAAATAAAAAAAAGAATTTATTGGAACCTAATTCAAATGAATGAGCTGAAGAATTTTAAAAAGATAGTAGTTAAATTTTTTACTTTTTAATTTAAATATTTTTTTAGAATAAAAATATAATTTAATATTGAAGTTATAATTTTCATTAAATATATTTTTGAATACTCTTTTTATAATTAAGTTTTTCCAACAATATTAGAACCAAGAATATTATTTTTATATCAACTTTTTTCTTGATATAAAATAATTATTTTTTTTATTAATATTTAAATTAGAGAAATAATTTAAATGTATGAAATAAATTAAAAAATTTATTTTCCTTCAAAAAAAATATATTTTTTAGATGGTTTTGGAAAAATTGAGAAAATATATTTTTGAAAAAATATATCAATTAAAGAACAAAATAAAAATTTAATATTAATTAAATAAAAAAATTTAAATTTCAAAAATAATTTTTGAGCTCTTAAATTATATTAATTATGAAAATAACATATTTCGAAAATTTAATAGAAATTTGGTAATATAAAGAAACTAAATACTTATATAACAATTTTTAATTTCTTTGTAAAAGTTTAAAAAGATAATAAAAAAATTATTTAGAAAAAATCTAATAATGAGATTTAAAGTTATAAATTATTTTAAATAAAACTAAGGGTAATTAAAAAAATGAATCAATTTATAATAAAATATGAGTAATTTATATAAAAATTATATATTTCATTTTTTTGTATATATTATAATTCATCAATCATATGGCTGCTATATTACTTGGTGGTACTAATAAACCTGTTGTTATGACTGGGAGAGGTGATGATATTTGGACTAAGGTTTATTCTATTGCTATGGCAAAGTGGATTCATGAATATAATAATAATAGAATGAAATAACATTTATTTAATTTAGTAATTTTGAATTTTGGTTTTTTTTCATTTTTTTATATATTTGTAAATTATATTTTTTTTTTTATATTTAATGATTGATAATTATGATAAATTTGATTTTATTCCTTTTGATAATAATATTATTACTTGTTATAAATGTGATAATATTCCTATAATTGGATTACATTATACTTCATATGGTTTATTTATTGATTATTATTGTAAAAATAATCATAAAGGAAAAATTGATATTGAAAAATTCTTAAATAATTTTCAATTTTCTAAAAAGGATAATTATTCACTTTGTGAAATTCATAAAATAAAAACTACAAAATTTTGTTATCATTGTATTCAAAATATTTGTGATGAATCTATAGATGGTAATGATAATCATTTTTTAGAGGCAATTTCAGAGCAAAAACTCACACAAGAAGAAAAAAAGAAAATAATCATATCTATTAAAAAAGCTGAAGATTATTTAAATGAAATAAAAAAATTAAAAATAAATATTAAAGAATTTGATATATTTATTAAAAGAAATGAATTAGAACTAATATTAATAAAAAGAATTTATTCAATGTATTTAAAGCATGAAAACAATTTAATCATTGAAATGATAACAAATGTAAGAAATATTTTAAATTTTAATCAAACTCTTAATTTTATTAAACAATTAAAATCAATAAATAATGATAATTTAATAAAAGAATTAAATTATATAACAAATTATATTTTATATGATTCAAGAATTAACTATGATAATATTCCTTTAAAGATAAAACAAATTG
>JAEEGK010003914.1_pt1 | contig 36750 bp, 30 predicted proteins | sample 8958771 | NCBI WGS metagenome assembly JAEEGK01 (sample SAMN16246547, study PRJNA631951) | gut metagenome | biome: gut microbiome; feature: rumen; material: SC-attached | host: Bos | place: Iran: Karaj | collected 2018-10 | reverse complement strand
GAGAGCGCCTTCCTTCCTATGCCACCCGCGTGGTCCAGGATCCTGTGACCAAGGTATTCTGCGCCCAGGTCTGGGATCCGGCGCAGAAATACGTCTGGAAGCACGGCCACGCCGGCAAACGCCCCCATCCCATGATTTACGAGTGCCATATCGGCATGGCTTCGGAGGAAGAGAAGGTGGGGACTTTTGACGAGTTCCGCCGGAACGTTCTCCCGCGTATCAAGAAACTGGGCTACGATACCATCCAGATCATGGCCCTGCAGGAGCATCCCTACTACGGCTCCTTCGGTTACCAGGTGAGCAACTTCTTCGCCCTCAGCTCCCGTTTCGGCACGCCCGAGGAGTTCAAGGCCCTGGTGGACGACGCCCACGGAAAGGGGCTCGCCGTGGTGATGGACATCGTGCACAGCCACAGCGTGGACAACGTGGCCGAAGGCCTCAGCGAGTTCGACGGCCGCGACAACCTGTACTTCTACAGCGGCCCGCAGGGGCGGCATCCCGCCTGGGGCTCCCGCTGCTTCGACTACGGCAAGGATGAAACCCGCTACTTCCTCCTGTCCAACGTGAAATACTGGATGGAGGAATACCACATAGACGGCTTTCGCTTCGACGGCGTCACGTCCATGATCTACTGGGACCATGGTCTCGGCAAGGACTTCGGCAACTACTCCCTCTACTTCGACGAGGGCGTGGACGAGGATGCGGTGATCTACCTCTCCCTGGCCACCCGTCTGGTGAAGGAGATGAATCCCGCCGGCTTCACCATCGCCGAGGATGTCTCCGGCATGGCCGGCCTGGCCGCTCCCTTCGAGGCGGGCGGCGTGGGCTTTGATTTCCGCATGTCGATGGGCGTGGCCGACCACTGGATCAAGTGGATCAAGGAACGCAGCGACGAGCAGTGGTCCATGGGCGAAATCTGGTGGGAACTCACCAACAAGCGCGCCGACGAAAAGACCATCTCCTATGCCGAATGTCACGACCAGGCCATGGTGGGGGACAAGACCATCATCTTCCGCCTCATGGACAAGGAGATGTACTTCGCCATGAACAAGGGCTCGAAGAACGCCGTCGTGGACCGGGGCGTCGCCCTGCACAAGATGATCCGCCTGGTGACCGCCGCCACCGCCGGCAACGGCTACCTGAACTTCATGGGCAACGAATTCGGCCATCCCGAATGGATCGACTTCCCCCGCGAAGGGAACGGCTGGTCCTTCAAATATGCCCGCCGCCAGTGGTCCCTGGCCGATAATCCCCTCCTTCGCTACGGGTGCCTCCGCAACTTCGACGAAGCCATGGTGCGCCTCATCCGCGAAGAGAACCTTCTTTCCTCAGCACCAACGCTTTTGGTGGCCGACGAAGAGAAGAAAATCTTGGTTTTCCTACGGAAAAACTGTATCTTTGCGCTGAATTTTTCCCCTTCCGGATCCTTTACGGATTACGGCTTCAAGGCCCCGGACGGAGAATACGTGAACGTTCTCGACAGCGACCAACCGGAATTTGACGGTTTTGGCCGCCTGAAGGTCGTAGAGCGCCACGTGACCGTAGATGGTACGCTCAAACTGTATCTCCCGGCCCGCACAGCGATGGTATTAAGAAAAGCATAAACACAACGATATGGCTTTTTTGAAATTCAACAAGTCTGAACTCGTCAACCTGTCGTACTCCCTGAACCGGGAAATCGTGTTGGCGAACAAGACCGGCGCCTACTGCAACACGTCCATCGTGACGTGCAACACGCGGCGTTACCACGGCCTCCTGGCCGTTCCGGTCGTAGCCTTCGACGGATTCCGCCATGTGCTGCTGAGCTCCCTGGACGAAAGCCTGACCCTGCGCGGCAAGCGCTTCAACCTGGGCATCCACTGCTACGGAGATGTCTATGAGCCCCGCGGTCACAAGTACATCGTGGACTTTGACGCAGATCCCGTCCCCTGCATCACCTACAAGATCGGAGAGATCGTCTTCCGCAAGTCCATCGCCCTCACTCCGGACCAGAACCAGCTCCTCATCCGTTACGAGCTGGTGAACGCTCCCGCCAAGGTCAGGCTGGAGCTGAAACCTTTCCTGGCCTTCCGCAACGTCCATGACCTCACCTACGAGAACGGTGCCGCCCGTACGGAATTCGTCCCGGTGCAGAACGGCGCCGCCTTCAACATGTACGAGGGCTTCCCGGACCTGAACCTCCAGCTGAGCGATTCCTCCTCCGTGTTCAAGTACAACCCTGTCTGGTACAAGGGCGTCGTCTATTCCAACGAGATGCGCCGCGGCTTCGACTGCCGCGAGGACCTCTGGGTCCCCGGCGCCTTCGAGGTGGAGATGAGCAGCGGGGACAGCATCGTCTTCTCGGCATCGGCCGGCGAGGCGGTGACCGCCACCACCCTCAAGCGTCGCTTCAACGCCACGGTGGAAAAGATCGGCCCTATCACTTCCTTCCACGACCAGCTCGTGCGCCAGGCCCATTCCCTCATCCGGGAGGACGGCGGCCGCAAGCGCATCGTGGCGGGTTACAGCTGGCTGTACACCGGCCTCCTGCGCGAGACGCTGGGCGCCCTGGCCGGCCTCACCCTTTATTGCGACAACGACATCAAGGCCTTTGAGGAAATCCTGGACAACCTCATCGACAGCAACCAGGAGCGCCTGTTCCGCCGTACCACGCAGGTGGAATCCCCCCTGTATCTGGCGGTGACCTTGCAGCAGTACATCGAGTACGGCGCCTCCGACAAGGCCGTGTGGGCCAAGTACGGTCCCACGCTCAAGAAAATCATAGAAAGTTACCTTCCGGGCGTGCGCCAGGAAGTGGCCATGCAGCCGAACGGCCTCCTGTGGGCCCAGATGGACGGCGTCGCCCTTACCTGGATGAACGCCTACATCGGCGGCCGCGCCGTCACCGAACGCGCCGGCTACCAGGTAGAGACCAACGCCCTCTGGTATAACGCCATCTGCTTCGCCCTCCAGCACGAGAAGAAGGGCAGCGAGTTCGCCAGGAGATGGACCCCCATCAGGGAACTCGTGGAAAAGAACTTCCAGCCCACTTTCTGGAACGCGGACCTGCGCTTTCTGGCCGACTATGTGGACAACGCCGGCCAGCACATGGAACTGCGTCCCAACCAGCTGTGGGCCGTCTGCCTGGAGTACCGCTGCGTGGATGACGAGGTCATCGACTCCGTCATGCGCGTAGTGAACTCCGAACTGGTCACCCGCCGCGGTATCCGTACCCTGAGCCCCCGCGACGTCCGCTACAAGGGCGTGTACGAGGGTAACCAGCTGGAACGCGACGAGGCCTACATGAACGGCTGCGCCTGGCCGTACCTCCTGGCCCCGTACTGCTACACCGTCTTCAACATGATGGGCAGCGACTTCGTCCGCAAGGCCGAGGCCCTCACCGAGGGCTTCTACGAGGATCTCTCGAAGCACGGCGTCGGCGCCTTCTCCGAGCTCTACGACGGAGACCCGCCCCACGCACCCCACGGAGCCATCTCGTCGGCCATCACCACGGCCGCGCTCCTTACGATCAACTGGCTCATCGAAAAATACAGGGAGGACTAAACTATGAGAGTACTGATGTTTGGCTGGGAGTTTCCTCCCCATATCGCAGGCGGTCTGGGTACGGCCTGTGAAGGCATCGTGAAGGGCCTCGCCTACAACGGCGTGGAAACCCTTTTCGTGATGCCGTCGGCCTCCGGTGACGAGGACCAGAGCGCCACTACGATCATCAACGCTTCGGACGTGCCGGTGGACACCGTGTCCGAGACCGTGGAAGAATACCTGGACAAGGTCAAGTTCATCCACATCGGCTCCAACATGATCCCCTACGCCAATCCGGAGGAGTTCGGCAAGCTCATCGAAGAAGAGAAGCGCCGTCAGGTGAAGGACTTCTCCATCAGCTATGGCCAGAAATACAAGTTCTCCGGCAAGTACGGCGCCAACCTCATGGAGGAAGTCGCCCGCTATGCCATGGTGGGCGGCACCATCGCCATGCAGCGCAAGGATGAGTTCGACGTTATCCACGCCCACGACTGGCTCACGTACTACGCCGGCATCGCCGCCAAGGAACTGACCGGCAAACCCCTGGTCATCCACGTGCATGCCACTTCCTTCGACCGCGGCAGCGTGGACAACATCGATACCCGCGTGTTCGCCATCGAGAAGAAAGGCATGGAAATGGCCGACCGCGTGGTCACCGTGAGCGACCTCACCCGCAATATCGTCATCTCCCGTTACGGCATCGACCCCGCCAAGGTGGTCACCGTGCACAACGCCGTGGACTTCAGCGGCAGGGAGAACGTCCATGTGGAGCGCGGCGTCAAGGAACCCGTCGTCACGTTCCTGGGCCGTATCACTTACCAGAAAGGTCCCGAATACTTCATCGAGGCGGCGGCCAAGGTGCTCAAGCGCACCAAGAACGTCCGTTTCGTGATGGCCGGCAGCGGTGACATGATGAACCGCGCCATCCACCACGCCGCCCGCCTGGGTATCAGCGACCGTTTCCACTTCACCGGTTTCCTCCGCGGTGTGGACGTGCAGAAGATGTTCGCCCTTTCGGACGTGTACATCATGCCGTCTATCTCGGAGCCTTTCGGCATCTCTCCGCTGGAGGCGATGCGCACCGGCGTTCCGTCCATCATTTCCAAGCAGTCCGGCGCCGCCGAGGTGCTCAAGTACGCCTTCAAGGTGGACTTCTGGGATGTGGACGCCATGGCCGACGACATCTACGCCCTCCTGAGCTATCCTGCCCTGGCAGACTTCAGCGCCCGTATGGGTTACGACGAAGTGAACGCCCTCAAGTGGAACGGCGCCACGGCCAAGCTTAAACAAGTGTATGAATCAGTAGTTAAATAACCGAACTATGGCAACCAAGAGTATCTGCCTGTATTTCCAGGTCCATCAGCCCACCCGGCTCCGCCTGTACAGATTTTTCGATATCGGCAAGGATTCGCATTACTATGACGACTTCGCCAACCGCACCATCCTGCGCCGCGTAGCGCAGAAGTGCTACCTGCCCATGAACCAGCTCATGCTGGAGCTTATCAACAAGAACAAGGGCAAGTTCAAGATTGCTTATTCCATCTCCGGCAGCGCCCTGGACCAGTTCCAGCGCTTCTATCCGGAGGTAATCGACAGCTTCAAGGCTCTCGCAGACACCGGCTGCGTGGAGTTCCTGGCAGAGACTTACTATCATTCCCTGGCTTCCCTGGGCTCGGAATCCGAGTTCCGTCACCAGGTAGAGAAACACGCCGCCCGCATGGAGGAACTGTTCGGTGTGAAACCCACCGCGTTCCGCAATACGGAGCTCATCTACTCCAACGGCATCGGCGAAATGGTGTATGACATGGGCTACAAGACCATGCTCACCGAGGGCGCCCGCCACATCATGGGTTGGCAGAGCCCCAACTTCGTTTACACCGACGAGACCCAGCCGCACCTGAAACTGCTGCTGCGTAACTATAACCTTTCCGACGACATCGCCTTCCGCTTCTCCAACAAGGGCTGGAACATGTGGCCCCTGACCGCCGACAAGTACGTCAACTGGGTCAAGGAAAGCGCCAGGGAAGGGGATATCGTGAACATCTTCATGGACTACGAGACCTTCGGCGAGCATCAAAGCGCCGAGAGCGGCATCTTCGAGTTCATGCGCGCCCTTCCGGACGCCGTGCTGCGGGACGGCACCTTCAACTTCGTGACGCCCTCCGAGGCTACCAGGAAGTACAAGCCCGTCTCCGACATCGCCGTGGAAGACCCGATCTCCTGGGCCGATGAAGAGAAGGACCTCACCGCCTGGCTGGGCAACGAGCTCCAGAGCGAGGCCTTCAAGAAGGTCTATGCCATGACCGAGAAACTGGCCATCGTCAACGACCCCGAGCTGTACAAGGACTTCGGCCGTCTGCAGGAGAGCGACCATTTCTACTACATGTGCACCAAATTCTTCTCCGATGGGGAAGTGCATCAATATTTTAATCCGTACGACACTCCGTACGAGGCTTTTATCAATTACATGAACGTGATTTCCGACTTCCAGATCCGCCTGGACGAAAAGCGGGCGGCGCTGGACGTGAAGGAAACCGCAGAGCAGGAGTTGAATACCCCTGTCAAGACTGTGCGGAAGAGAGTGGCGAAGAAAAAGTAATCAATGACAAAGAAAAAGAATCTTGAACCGGACTATCTGTTCGAAGTAAGTTGGGAAGTGTGCAACAAGGTGGGCGGTATCTATACCGTGATCGCCACCAAGGCACTTCATTTACAGTCCCAGCTGGGACGCCGTCATATTTTTATCGGCCCGGACGTCTGGATGCACCGCGTTGGCAATCCCGACTTTCTGGAAGACCCCATGCTGTACCGCTCCTGGAAGGCCCAGGCGCTGGCCGAGGGTCTTCGCGTCCGCGTGGGCCGATGGAACATCCCCGGGAAGCCCGTCGCCATCCTGGTGGACTACAAGCAGTTCCTGACCCTGGCCGACAAAATCCTGGCCTCCCTGTGGGAGGACTTCGGCGTGGACTCCATCTCCGGCAACTGGGATTATAAGGAATCCGCCGTGTTCGGCGTCCTGGCCGGCCGCGTGATCGAGAGCTTCTGGAACTACAATCTCAACGGCGGCGAGAAGGTCGTGGCCCAGTTCCACGAGTGGCAGACGGGTGCGGGCGTCCTGTACCTGAAGAAGCGCGCCCTCCCCGTGGCGACGGTCTTCACCACGCACGCAACCATGATGGGCCGATGCCTGGCCGGCAACAACCTTCCCCTGTACAACGATCTCCGCTCCTACAACGGCGAGGAGATGGCCAAGCGTTTCAACGTGACGGCCATCTATTCGCTCGAGAAGAAATCGGCCCAGAACGCCGACGTCTTCACGACGGTGAGCGAGATTACCGCGAAGGAATGCGCCCAGTTCCTGGAGCGCCCCGTGGATGTGGTGACGCCCAACGGTTTCGAGAACAGCTTCACTCCGGCGACGGATGAGGATTACAACCGTCTTCACGATGCGGCCCGCGAGCGCCTGGTCCAGGTGGCTACGGAAATGAGCGGCGAGGAGGTTCCGGCCCGCTCGCTGTTCATCGGCATCGGCGGCCGCTACGAATATCGCAACAAGGGTATCGACGTGTTCATCGACGCGCTGGACAAGATCAACAAGTCCGACTATGAGGGCCGCAGCATCCAGGCGTTCATCATGATCCCTTCCGGCCATCACGGCCCCAACAAGGAATTCCCTTCCCAGACGTCCCACGTGCTGATGAATGCCGAGTACGACATCATCACGCGCCGGCTGAGGGAAGTCGGCCTGACCAATGCCATCGGCGACAAGGTGAAGGTCTATTTCATCCCTTCCTACCTGAACGGCGACGACGGCGTCTTCAACATGACTTATTACGACCTGCTCTGCGGCCTGGACCTGGCCCTGTTCCCGTCCTACTACGAGCCGTGGGGCTATACGCCGCTGGAGGCGCTGGCCTTCCGCGTGCCTACCCTCACCACCACGCTGGCCGGTTTCGGCCTCTGGGTGGAGACGCATTACAAGAAAGAGCATCCCGGCATCACCGTCCTCAAACGCGACGATACCAATTACCAGGAAGTCGTGGACGGGACGGCGGAGCGCATCCGCGAGCTCTGCTCCCTGGAGCTGGAGCAGCGCAACCAGTATCGTGAAAACGCCCGTGAGGTGGCCCAGATCGCCCTTTGGGAGAATCAGATCAAGTACTATCAGGAGGCATATACCCTTGCGCTCGGAAAGATTCAAAGCAGGCATGACTCCTATAAAACACAGAAGAAGACTATGCAATACTTCAAAGCAGACGTTACCAATCCCAGCTGGAGAAGCATCCTGGTTACCCGCCATCTTCCGGAAAAGCTCGCCCGTCTGGAGAAACTGTCCAAGAACCTGTGGTGGTGCTGGAACGAGAGTGCCAAGAATCTGTTCCGTTCCATCGACCCCGAAGTCTGGCACAAGAGCGGCCACAATCCGCTGGTGGTGCTGGATACCGTGAGCATCAAGCGCTTCCAGCAGCTCTCCGAGGACGAGGACTTCCTCGCCCGCATGAAGAAGGTGCTGGACGAATTCGATACCTACATGGCCGCCAAGGCCGAACGGAAGTCCCCGTCCGTGGCTTACTTCTGTATGGAGTACGGCCTGGATACTTCCCTGAAGATTTATTCCGGCGGTCTGGGTATCCTGGCCGGCGACTACCTGAAGGAAACCTCCGACATGAACACCAACCTGGTGGCCGTGGGTCTGCTGTACCGCTATGGCTACTTCAACCAGGTGCTGTCGGCCCAGGGTTACCAGGTGGCCGGTTACGACGCCCAGGATTTCGCCAAGATTCCCGCCTCGCCCGTGTTTGACGAGAACGGCAGCTGGCTCACCGTTTCCGTCGCCTTCCCCGGCCGTCAGCTTACGGCCCGCCTGTGGAAGGTGGAAGTCGGCCGTACGGACCTGTACCTGATGGATACGGACTACGAGGCCAATGTCCCCGAGGACCGCGAGGTGACGTATCACCTCTACGGCGGCAGCTGGGAGAACCGCCTCAAGCAGGAGCTGCTGCTGGGTGTGGGCGGTATCCGCCTGCTGCGCAAGCTGGGCCTGGATCCGCAGGTTTACCACTGCAACGAGGGCCACGCCGCCTTTACCGGCCTGGAGCGCCTGCGCGAGTACATCGAGCAGGACAACCTGGACTTCACGGAGGCCCTGGAGGTGGTTCGCGCCAGCTCCCTGTTTACGACCCATACGCCGGTTCCCGCCGGCCACGATGCCTTTGAGGAAGGCCTGCTGCGGCAGTACATCGGCCATTATCCGGCCCGCCTGAAGGTGGACTGGGAGACGCTCATGTCCCTGGGTAAGGACAATCCGCTGGATGCGCACGAGAAGTTCTCCATGTCCAACCTCGCCGCCAATATCTCCCAGAACGTGAACGGTGTGTCCATGCTGCACGGCAAGGTGTCCCAGGATATCTTCGCGCACATGTATCCCGGTTATCTGCCGGAGGAACTGTTCGTGAGCTATGTCACCAACGGTGTGCATTATCCCACCTGGTGCGCCCGCGAATGGAAGCCGGTGCACGCCAAGGTCTTCGGCCCCGAGTTTGCCACGCACCACTATGACAAGTCCTGCTTCGAGGGTATTTACAAGGTGTCCGACGAGGAGGTCTGGTCGGTCAAGACGGGCCTCAAACAGAAACTCATCAAGTTCGTCCGCGAACGTCTGCAGGACAACACGGTGAGCAACCACTATAGCCCCACCGAGCTGGTGACTATTCTGGAGACCCTGCGCGACGACGTGCTTACGATCGGTTTCGCCCGTCGTTTCGCTACATACAAGCGTGCAACGCTGCTGTTCCGTGACCTGGACCGCCTGGACAAGATCGTGAACAATCCCGCCCAGCCCGTCCAGTTCCTGTTCGCCGGTAAGGCCCATCCCGCCGACAAGGCCGGCCAGGACCTGATCAAGCAGATCGTGGACATCTCCAAGGATCCCCGTTTCATCGGCAAGATCGTCTTCGTGCCCGGTTACGACATTACGCTGGCAAAGCGCATGGTCCAGGGCGTGGATGTGTGGATGAACAACCCGACCCGTCCCCAGGAGGCTTCCGGTACGTCCGGTGAGAAGGCTGCCATGAACGGCACCATGCACTTCTCCGTGCTGGACGGCTGGTGGGTGGAAGGTTACAAGGAAGGCGCCGGCTGGGCCCTGCCGATCGAGCAGGCCTACGAGGACAACAACTTCCAGAACGAGCTGGATGCCGCCACCATCTACCAGATCCTGGAGAACGATATCGCTCCCGCCTATTACAATGTGGACCGCACCACCGGCCGCAGCCGCGAGTGGGTGGGCTACATCAAGAATACCATCGCCCAGGTGGCATGCAACTTCACCACGAACCGCATGCTCACCGACTACATCAACCAGTACTACGAGCCGCAGGCCAAGGGCGCCGATGCCGTGAAGGCCGATGACTTCGCCGAGGCCCGCGAACTGGCCGCCTGGAAGACGCGTGTCCGCCGTGAATGGGAGAACGTACGTCTGGTCTCCCGCAGTGAACCTGCTACCAATTACGACCTCACCCAGTCCACTCCCTATCACGCCGAGATGGAGGTCCAGCTGGGTTCCCTCACGCCGGAGGAAGTGGGTCTGGAGGTGATCTTCGCCCAGCAGGATGTGCGCGGAAAGATGCACATCGTGGAAGTGCAGGAGTTCAAGGTGGATTCCTTCAAGGATGGTGTGGCCAAGTACACGGTGAATGTGCTGCCGGAGAAGACGGGTGCCTACATGGTGGGCGCACGCGCTTTCGCCAAGCATCCGCTGCTGGCTCACCGTCAGAGCTTTGAGTGTGTAAAGTGGCTGTAGTAACAACCGGTTTTTTCGACGGTGTCCATCTGGGGCACCGTCATGTCCTTGAGACGGTCGTCTCCGCTGCCCGTGAAAGGGGAGAGGAGGCGGTCGTCGTTACGTTCTGGCCGCATCCGAGGACGGTGCTGCAACAGGACGCGAGGGATTTCCGCCTGCTGAGCTCGATGGAGGAAAAGAAGGAGCTGCTTCACGCCTGCGGCATCGACCGTGTGGAGGTCCTTCCTTTCGACCGTTCTTTCGCTGCCATGACTGCCGCCGAGTATCTGGCTTTGCTCCGTGACCGCTTCGGCGCCACGCTCGTCGTCATGGGCTATGACAACCGTATCGGTTCTGATATGAAAACTGCACTGGAGTTGGAGGGGTATGGGGTGCCGAACCCTTCGTCCCTCCCAACTCCGCTACGCTCCGTTGGGCCCCTCCCAAACCCATACCCCTCCAACTCCTCCGACCCCACCTGTCATTCTGAGCGAAGCGAAGAATCTCATATTTCTTCTACGGCTATTCGGAAGGCACTGACGGCAGGGGAGGTGGAGGATGCGAATGCCATGCTCGGGTATAGGTATGGGCTGTACGGAGTGGTTGTGTCCGGGAACCAGATGGGCCGCACCATCGGCTTCCCGACGGCCAACATGCAGTTGTACGAACCTCTGAAGCTGGTTCCGGCGAACGGGGTCTATGCCGTTGAGGTAGAGGTCCTCGGCCGGACGCTCAAGGGTATGTGCAACATCGGCCTGCGTCCTACGGTCGGCGGTACTACCCGCACCATCGAGACCCACATCCTGGACTTCAGCGAGGACATCTACGGCCTCCCGCTCCGGATCCGCTTCCTCCGCCGCATCCGCGACGAGCGCAAGTTCCCCTCCCTCGACGCCCTCAAGTCCCAGCTCCACCAGGACCGCCTCCTCTGCCAGTAACCTACGTCCCTCCCATTCGGCCGATTTGCGTCCCCGTTCAGCCGAAAAACGCAGACCTGCAACGGAAATCCGTCTGACCTGCGACGCAAATCTCCTTGACCTGCAACGGAACTCCTCGTTACCTGCATCACACAACACCCAGAACTGCGCTGCAAAGAGCGTGACCGGGGACACAACGGCAAGTGACCGGGGACACAACGGCAAGTGACCGGGTACACAACTTGCCTTGACCGGCGCTGCGGTTCGGTTCGGCCCTAATTTGCCTCTGTTTTTTTGTGCCGAAAAATCGGTAGATTTCAACATTACGGACGGCAAATCAGTACAAACGTAAATAGTTTCGGCTGAATCATATATTTCTGCGGGTGGGGTGTTGCCTGTAAGGAAAACCATATCTATGTTTGCGATCGGAACCCGGTTGTATCGGTCTGGATTCCACCGATTTATCTATCGGCCTATTCATCAAAAAACATTGATATGAAAAAGTTTCTTGAAGTCCTGGTGGACGATGAAGGTGCTATGCACTTCAGTACGGATTATGATTTTCCGGACAGTCTTTTCAATGCTTCGTCGGGAAGGTTCCTGAAAGATTACCTGGATCTGGACAAACGAGCCGTCCGCGGTCTGGTGGAGGAGGGATGGAGGAAAAAGAACGGCAATCCGCATAAGGCAATCCGTTGCCTGGCGATGGCCGAGATCCTCTCCTGCGCCGAACCCTATAGCCGGGCCGAGGAGTTCTGGAGCATGATGATGTTCGACTACATTCCCCTAAACGAAAAGTTTGCGTCCGATCTGAAAAGACCTTTCGGCTACAATCCGGACAAGATGATCCGTCCCATCACCGGCGTGTTCCCGGGCGGCGTCCCTCCCTACGCTACCGGTTCAAAACTGAATTAGCCATGTCTTTCCAAAGAGTAGTCGCCCGGAAGATGCGGGACGGAAGCATAGGTAAACTGTCCCCTTTCCATATCAGTCTGGAGGGGATGGAGTCGGTATTGCTCTGCCGGGACGACGAGGATTACGACCATCTGCAGAAATCGTTTTACCTCTGTTCCTGGATAATGGATTGCCGGGTCATTTCGGAAATTGCCATGTCCAACCACGGTCATGTAGCCATTCTGGCAACGGGAATGGAAACGGCCCGGCGAGTTGGGGAAATGATAAAGAAACGTCACTCCCAATATCTGAGTTGGAAGTATTCGGAAAAAGGAATCCTGAATAGATCGGATGTCTGTGTCAAGTACTTGGATTCCGACTGGTATGTTCGCAACGCGCTGGCCTATATCCCCCGCAATGCAATCGATGCCGGCGTTCGCGTAGAAGATTATCGCTGGTCCTCCTACCGGGGAATGTTCGTATCGGGCCGATGCCCCTCCGGCGTGCGCCGCGTGGCCGATTTGTCGCGCCGTGAACAGGAACTGCTTTTCCGGACCCATGCGGATTTGCATGCTGTCCCGTGGGTCCTGGATATGGAAGGCCGTATCGAACCGGCCAGTGCTTGCGACATCCAGTATCTGGAGGATGCATTTAACAATGATCAGGCATTCTTCCTGAAAACCATCGGCTCGGTCAACGAGGCAGAGATGCGCCAGATGCTGGAAATGAGCGGCCGGGTCCGTCAGGCCGATGCCGAAATGCTGGCCGCCATCTCCCGAATGGCCGAGAAGTGGTACGGCAAAAAGGTGCTGGAACTGACGCCGGAACAAAAAGCCCGGATGCTCCCTTACCTGTACCGCTCCTACCGGACGACCATCCCCCAGTTGTCCCGTTGCCTTCAGGTTCCCCGCAGCCTGGTCTCCTCCCTCCTCTCCACCCGAAACAGAAATCCGGAAAACCCTGTCGCCGGTTAGGTGTTTTTCCGTCGCCGGTCGGCCGATTTTCCGTCGCCGGTCAGCCGTTTTTCTGTCCCCGGTCTGCGTTTTTCGCCTGGCCTGCGACGTTAGAATGCACCAGTGGCCGATTTGCGTCCCCGTTCGGCCGAAAAACGCGGACCTGCGACGCAACGACGTCCGACCTGCGACGCAACGACGTCCGACCTGCGACGCAACGGCCTCCGACCTGCGCCGCAACGGCCCCCCGACCCGCGACGGGGACAACGAAAGTGGCTGGCGGCCGTGGGAAATAGGCCGATGTCCCGCCCCTTGGCGCGGGGTTTGCATGGAGGCGGGGCAGAAACATAACCGAGTATGAAACGACTGTTAATGACACTGATGGCCGCGCTGGTGGCGCTGGTCGCATGGGCCCAGGCTCCGGAGGAGATCCTGGCAAAGATGTCCGAGGCAATGGACGAGAAGGAGAATGGCGGCATGGCCATGACCATGGACATGAAGATCCCCATCATGGGCACGATATCCATGCGTATGTACACCCTGGGAAAGAAAAGCAAGATGGAGACGACTTTGAAGGGCCACCTGGTCATCATGTGGGACGACGGAAAGACCATGCGCACCTACAACGGCGAGGATAACCGGATCACGGTCGAGGACAGTACCTCCGGCGGAGATTCCTCTTCCGAGGCCGACGAAAACCTGGGCCTGGCGATGAGCGCGACGGAAGGATACGACGTAAAACTGGTCAAAGAAACGGCCGATGCCTGGTACTTCGCCTGCAAGAAACAAAAGACGAACAAGGAGAAGGATGCCCCCAAGAATATGGAGCTTTCTGTCTGGAAAGATTCCTACTGTCTGCGGGAAATGAACACCAGCATGAAGGGTGTCAAAATGACCCTTCGGGACGTTAAATATAACATTACAGAAGAGGAAGTTACATTCGATGAAAACCGTTTCCCGAATGCCGAAGTAATCGACAAGAGAAAACATGAATAGTTTTTTCCAAAATTAATTTCTATCTTTGTGCAGACATAGAGCTCGACGGCCGGTGTACGGTCGTCGGCTGTTTTTTTGACAAAAGAAAATCACAACAATATGGCTATCGAAATGATGACTCAGGCGGGTCTGGACAAGATCAAACAGGAACTCGCCGAAGCACTGGCCCAGCGGCCGGTAATCTCTGCCGCCATCGCAGAGGCCCGCGAAAAAGGCGACCTCTCCGAGAACGCGGAATACGATGCAGCCCGTGACGCACAGGGCCTGCTGGAAGTGAAAATCGCCCGTCTGAAGGAGAAGGTGGCGAACGCCCGCGTAATCGACGAGAGCAAACTCTCGGCCGATACCGTGCAGCTCCTTTCCAAGGTGAAGGTGAAGAACCTCGCCAACAAGATGATGATGAACTTCCAGATCGTCCCCGAATCCGAGGCCGATTTCTCCAAGGGCCTGCTCGCCGCCACCACCCCCATCGCCAAAGCCCTCATCGGCCATAGCAAGGGAGAGACCGTCGAGGCCAAGGTCCCCAGCGGCGTCATGAAGTTCGAAATTGTCGAAATTTCCCTGTAAGATGGCAACTATTTTCACCAAAATCGCCGCCGGCGAGATCCCTTCCTACAAGTGCGCGGAAAGTGAAGACTTCTACGCCTTCCTGGATATCTCCCCGCTGGCCAAGGGTCACACCCTCGTGATCCCCAAACACGTGGAGGACGACTACATCTTCCACCTGGACGAGAAGACCTACGAAGGCCTCTGGGCCTTTGCCCGTAAAGTGGCCGTGGCCCTGAAGAACGCCGTCCCGTGCAAGCGGGTGGGCGTCGCCGTGCTGGGCATGGAAGTGCCCCACACCCACATCCACCTGGTGCCCCTCCAGTCAGAAGGGGATCTGGACTTCCGCAAAGCCAAGCTTCAGCTGGAGGCCGATGAGATGAAACAAATTGCTGCCAATATTTTCTCCGAGTATGAAAAGCTCTAAGCTCCTGGCCGCAGCCGCTGTGGTGCTGCTGGCCGCCGCCTGCGGTAAGAATACCCAGATCTCCGGTAACCTCCACGAAGGTGCCGACAAAGCCGTCGTCGTCAAGCTGCTGGACGTAAACCGTTTCCAGGTGCTGGACACCGTTAAGACGGATGCCAAAGGCTCCTTCCAGTACAAGCTGGATATCGCCGACGGCAAGCCCGAGTTCATCTACCTGTTCTACGGTGACCGCCAGATCGCATCCCTCCTCCTGCAGAAAGGAGACAAGGTGAAGGTAGAAACCGACACGCTGGGCGTTTACAGCGTGGAAGGCTCCGAGGAATCCCTCAAGCTCCAGCAGGTGGAGAAGGACTACAACGCCTTCATCCGTGAGATGCAGCGCATCCTGGACCGCGAGGCCAACCCGGATCCGGCCCTTTCCCGCTGCTATATCCAGTACTACAGGGACCGCCTCAAGTACGTGGTGACCAACAGCCATTCCCTCACCGTCGTTCCCGTGCTGTTCCAGCAGGTGAACCCCAGCCTTCCCGTGTTCGGCCAGAACACCGACGGCCTGGTGATGAGGGGCATCGCCGATTCCCTCAAGGTGAATTACTCCGAGTCCCGCTATGTGAAGGCCCTGGAGAGAGAGGCTGAGCGCCGCATCTCCCTGATCGATCTGCAGAACCGCGTGGACAATGCCGATGAGATCGGCTACATCGATATCTCCCTGCCCTCCATGGAAGGCAAGGCTGTCAAGCTGAGCGAGTCCCTCGGCAAGGTGACCATGGTTTACTTCTGGGCCTCCACCGCCGAGCAGAAGATGTTCAACCTGGACGGTCTCAAGCCCCTCTACGAGGAGTTCCACAAGAAAGGCTTCGAGATCTACGCCGTATCCCTGGACAGCGACAAGGCTACCTGGGCTACCGCCGTGCGTAACCAGAAACTTCCCTGGGTGAACGTGTGCGACACCCGTGGCGCCGCTTCCCCTTATATCGGAGCTTACGGTATCGGCAGCCTGCCGATGGTATGGTTCATTGTGGACGGAGCCATCGACTCCAACGCCAAGGTGCGCAACGCCGACGAGATCCGCAGCTATCTGCGTAAGAATCTGTAATGGCCCGCATCCTTCTCATAGACACTTCTACCGCAGTCCTGTCCGTGGCCCTGTCCGTGGACGGGACTGTAGTCCAGGAACGTACCTGCACCGAAGCCCGGCAGCAGGCCTCTTTGACGGCTCCGCTGGTGAAGGAGGTGCTGGATGCCGCCGGCATCGGCATGAAAGAGTGCGACGCCGTCTGTGTCGGCTCCGGTCCGGGTTCCTATACGGGCCTCCGCGTGGGTGTTTCCACGGCGAAGGGCCTTGCTTTTGGCGCGGGAAAACCCCTCATCGCCGTCGGCACGCTGGACATGTTGGCCCAGGGCGTTGAGGACAAGGACGCCTTCCGCTACATCGTTCCCATGATTGACGCCCGCCGCATGGAGGTGTACACGGCCGTGTATTCATCGGCCCTGGAAAAGTGCACGCCCATCCAGGCGCTGGTGGTGGAAGAAGGCGCTTTCGCGCAGCAGCTGGCCGAGGGAGAGGTCCTCTTCGTGGGGGACGGCGCCCTCAAGTGCCAGACCGTGCTGAAGCACCCCCACGCCCATTTCCGGGAAGCGGCCCCCCTGGCACGGCACATGGCCGGCCTTGCGGAAAAGGCCTTCCAGGAAGGTAAGTTCGAGAATCTGGCGTACTTCGAACCCTTCTACCTGAAGGATTTCGTCGCCACGGTTTCCAAGAAACAGCTCTGGTAGCTTACTGCCCCAGCGTGAGCAGTTCCTTCAGATAGGGGAAGATCCAGTACCCCAAGTCTTTCAGATGCCCGTACAGAACCGAGTCGTTCAGTACGGGCGTCTTCACTAATTCGAAGCGTGCGTTGACGGTGTCGAACAGGATGATGAGGACGCTGATGATGACGGCCGATACGGCCAGCGAGAAGACGAAGCCCAGCACGCGGTTGATCCAGCCCATGGAGGCCATGTCGGCCACGCGGGTGAGCAGTTTGGCGATACACATGACAACCACCAGGACCGCCAGCAGCATGACGGCGAAGCCGATCACGTGGAGGACGGTTTCGGATACGTTGATGTACTTGTCCAGCCAGGTGCAGACAGGGGCCGAGAAGTGATAGGCGAGGTACACGGCCAGCACGACGCCGACCAGCGACACGGCCTGTTCCAGGAAACCCTTGGAAATGCCCCGGATGGTACCGGGGATGAGCAGGACGAGCAGGATGATATCCAGGAGGTTCATATTGTCAATTTCAGTTAAAAATATTATCTTTGCAAACTTAAAACGTGGTACAAAATTAAGAAAATTATATGACTTTTAAAGAATACAAGGGGCTGGATCTTACCCAGACCGGTCGTGAGGTCCTGGACAGATGGAAGCGTGGACATGCGTTCGAGAAATCTCTCGAACTGAGGGAAGGTGCCCCTGCATTCATCTTCTTCGAAGGCCCGCCGTCCGCTAACGGCATGCCGGGTATCCACCATGTGATGGCCCGTTCCATCAAGGACGCCATCTGCCGTTACAAGACGCAGACCGGCTTCAAGGTGGCCCGCCGCGCCGGCTGGGACACCCACGGCCTGCCCGTGGAACTGGGCGTGGAGAAGAAGCTGGGCATCACCAAGGCCGATATCGGCACCAAGGTGAGCGTGGACGAATACAATGCCACCTGCCGCAAGGAGGTGATGAAATATACCGCCGAATGGGTGAATATGACCGAGCGCGTGGGCTATTGGGTAGATATGAACGACCCGTACATCACCTACGACAACCGCTACATCGAAACCCTGTGGTACCTGCTCAAGAAGATCTATGACAAGGGTCTCCTGTACAAGGGCTACACCATCCAGCCGTATTCCCCGACCGACGGCACCGGCCTCAGCTCCCACGAGCTGAACCAGCCCGGCTGCTACAAGGACGTGTCCGATACCACCGCCACCGTCCAGTTCGAGGTCATCAGGGACAAGGCTTCCCAGCCGCTCTTCGGCCAGGAAGACCTGCCCGTTTACTTCCTGGCCTGGACCACCACGCCCTGGACCCTCCCGTCCAACACGGCGCTCTGCGTCGGCCCGGAAATCGAATACGTCCGCGTCAAGTCCCAGAACCCTTACACCGGTAAGGAAGCCATCTACGTGCTGGCCAAGGACCTGGTGAACGCCTGGTTCGGCCCCAAGGTACCCTTCGAGGTGCTGGAAGGCAGCTGGAAAGGCTCCCAGCTGGTGGGTATCGGCTATAAGCAGCTCATCCCCTGGTTCAAGCCGGACGGAGACGCCTTCCGCGTGATCTCCGGAGACTATGTGACCACCAGCGACGGTACCGGCATCGTACACATCGCCCCCACCTTCGGCGCCGACGATAAGCGCGTCGCCGCGGCTGCCGGCATCGGCGGCATCATGCCCCTGGACAAGGACGGCAATCCCCAGGCTCAGGTGGACCGCCAGGGCCGCTTCATGCGCCTGGAAGACATGGATCCCGCCTACGCTGCCACGGTGGATCCCTCCTACAGGGAATACTCCGGCCGATATGTCAAGGCCGGCTACAAGAAATACTTCGAGAAGGAAGACGAAGAAGGCACGCTGGACATCGACCTCTGCGTGATGATGAAGGCCGATGGCCGCGCGTTCAAGATCCAGAAGCACGTGCACAGCTATCCGCACAGCTGGCGCACGGACCTTCCCGTCCTGTACTATCCGCTGGACAGCTGGTTCATCAAGGCCAGCGCCGTGAAGGACGAGATGGTCAAGCTGAACCAGACCATCACCTGGAAGCCCGCCTCCACCGGTACCGGCCGTTTCGGCCAGTGGCTGGAGAACATCCAGGACTGGAACCTCTCCCGTTCCCGCTACTGGGGCACCCCGCTGCCCATCTGGCGCACGGAAGACGGTAAGGAAGAGAAGTGCATCGGCTCCGTAGCCGAACTGTACGAAGAGATCGAGAAGGCCGTAGCCGCCGGCTTCATGGCCTCCAACCCCTTCAAGGAGCAGGGCTTCGATCCCAAGGACATGTCCCTGGACAACTACAACAAGATCGACCTGCACCGTCCTTACGTGGATTCCATCTACCTGGTTTCCGCTTCCGGCAAGAAGATGACTCGCGAGACGGACCTCATCGACGTGTGGTTCGACTCCGGCGCCATGCCTTACGCCCAGGAAGGCCTCCGCGGCCTGAACACCCCCGGCTTCGGCGCCACCGCCGACTTCATCGCCGAGGGCGTGGACCAGACCCGCGGCTGGTTCTACACCCTGCACGCCATCCACACCATGATCTCCGGTACGCCCGCCTTCAAGCGCGTGATCTCCAACGGTCTGGTGCTGGACAAGAACGGCAACAAGATGTCCAAGCGTCTGGGTAACGCAGTGGACCCGTTCTGGGCCCTGGATACCTACGGCGCCGACGCGCTCCGCTGGTACATGCTCACCAACGCCGAGCCCTGGGACAACCTCAAATTCGACGAAAAAGGCGTGGACGAAGTACGCCGCAAGTTCTTCGGCACGCTCTACAATACCTACGCGTTCTTCGCGCGCTACGCCAACATTGACAAGTGGTCCCCGATCGGAGAGAATGCACTTTCCTCCGCGTCGCTTCGCGACCCTGTCCGGGCAAATGCTCCGGAAAGTGCATTCTCTCCGGTCAACGAGCTGGACAAGTGGATCATCTCCCGTCTCAATACGGTGATCCGTGACGTGCGTGCCGCGTATGAGGACTACGACGTGAAGACCGCCGGCCGTATCCTGGAGAACTTCGTCTGCGACGACGTCTCCAACTGGTACGTGCGTCTGAACCGCGCCCGTTACTGGGCCGGTGAAATGACCGCCGACAAGAACGCCGCCTACAGCACGCTGTACGCCGTGCTCAAGAACGTCGCCGTCCTGGCCGCCCCCATCGCCCCGTTCTACATGGACCAGCTCTACAAGGACCTCGGCGGTGAACTTGACTCCGTGCACTTCACCCTCATGCCCGAGGCCGATGAAAAAGTCATCGACCCCGCCCTGGAGGAGCGCATGGCCCTGGCCCAGCAGGCAACGTCCATGATGCTGGCCCTCAGAAAGAAAGTGAACATTCCCGTCCGCCAGCCGCTGCTGAAGGTGATGATCCCGGTCATCTCCGAGAAAGTGCGCGCCCAGCTCGAGGCTGTCAAAGCCATCGTCCTGGCCGAGGTGAACGTCAAAGAAATGGAATTCATTGCGGATACCACCGGTATCATGAGCCTCAGGATCAAGCCCAACTTCAAGGTGCTGGGCAAGACCTACGGCGCCCGGATGAAGGAAATCGCCGCTGCCTTCGGCACCCTGGAGCAGCCCGTGATCGCCGCCATCCAGAAGGCCGAAGGAGCAGGGGAGAGCTACACCCTGAACCTGCCCGGCGGTGATGTCGTCCTGAACCCCGGCGACTATGCCATCTCCTCCGAGGACGTTCCCGGCTGGCAGGTCGCTTCCGAAGGCTCGCTCACCGTGGCGCTCGATATCGAAGTAACTCCCGAGCTGCGTCGCGAAGGCCTGTCCCGCGAACTGGTGAACCGCATTCAGAACCTGCGCAAGAGCTCCGGCTTCGAGGTGACCGACCGTATCCACACGGTCGTGTACGCCGACGATCCCGATCTTGCCGATGCCCTTTCTGCCTTCGGGGATTATGTGAAGGCACAGACCCTTTCCCTTTCCATCGGCCTCGAAAGCGCCGCGGCTGCGCCCGCCGACGCCCCCGAGGTGGAATGGATCGAGGGAAATATACACATCACCGTAAAAAGATAACGCTATGGAAGAGAACAACAAAACCCGCTATTCTGACGAGGAGCTCGAGGAGTTCCGTGTCATTATCAACGAGATGTTGGACAAAGCCCGCGCCGAGTATAACACCCTGCGTGAAGCTATGACCCATGCTGGCGGTAACGATATCCTGGACACCGCCCCCACGTTCAAGACCGTGGAGGACGACGGTGCCTTCCAGCTTTCCAAAGAAGAAGCCGGCCAGCTGGCTCAGCGCCAGTACAAGTTTATCCAGAACCTGGAAGCCGCTCTGGTCCGTATCGAGAACAAGACCTACGGTATCTGCCGTGTCACGGGCAAGCTCATCCCCAAGGAGCGCCTGCGTCTGGTTCCGCACGCCACCACTACGGTAGAAGGTAAAGCTATTCTGGAGAAAACTGGTAAGAAATAGGAATGAAAAACAGAGGAAGATTCCTTCTTATCCTGGGTGTTCTATTAGTCGTCATTGACCAGGTCATAAAAGTCCTGGTCAAGACCCATATGACCCTGGGAGAAAGCATCCCCGTCCTGGGCAACTGGTTCCAGCTCCTGTTCGTGGAGAACAAGGGCATGGCCTTCGGCATGGCTTTCGGCGGCATCGTGGGCAAGTACATCCTGACGGTGTTCCGTCTGGTGCTCTTTGTCGCGCTCATCTGGTGGATCTCCAAACTCCTGAAAAGGGGAGAGATGCCCGGTCAAGCCGGGCATGACGGAACCCGTGTGCCGACCGGTGTGCTGGTGGGGCTTACGCTCATTACCGCAGGGGCTTTCGGCAACATCGTGGACTGCCTTTGCTACGGAGTCCTCTTCTCTGAATCCACTTATAGCACGGTCGCTACCCTGGGCTCCTATGCCCCCCTCATGCAGGGTAAGGTGGTGGACATGTTCTACTTCCCGCTCTGGACCTGGCCCGACTGGGTCCCCGGTCTGGGCGGCCACGTCTTCTTCGAGCCGGTCTTCAACTTTGCAGACAGCTGCGTCACCTGTGGCGCCATCTATCTGGTTCTCTTCCACTGGAAGTTCTTCTCGAAGGATTGAATTCGACCGTCGTATCGGTCATGCAAGAATCTCACTGCAGACCCTCTCCGCTTCGGGGAGGGTTTCCAGTTTCCCCACGTCGACCAGTTTGAGCTCCCGGGCTACGGCGCCGTAGATGGGATACTTCTCGCAGGCCGCCAGGTAGAAATCCATGATGGGGAAACGCTCCGGCATGCCCATGGCTTCGAAAGCCCGGAAGATCTCCGGAGCAATGTCGTGAATGCCCGCAAAGGCGTAACGCAGGCACTGGGAGGGATCCAGGTCCTTGAAGGGGCTTCGCACCTCTCCGGTGGCGATGTTGGTCCAGCCCACCAGTCGCATGTCCTCGGGGCGGAAAAGGAGATATCGCTGCGTTTTGCGTTCGCTCACCAGGAGGGTAGCCAGGGCGCCGGGCCGCATCTGCGCACGGAACCAGGCAATGTCCAGGTTGGAGACGATGTCCACGTTATGGATCAGGAAGGGCTCCTCCAGGGGCTCCAGCAGGGGACGGGCGAACTGGATGCCGCCGCCGGTCTCCAGCAGCTGGGCGCTTTCGTCGGAGATGCTGATCTTCAGGCCGAAGTCGTGGCTGGAAAGGTACTCCCGGATCATGTCGGGGAAATGGTGGATATTCACCACCACGTCCGTGTAGCCGGCCGCCTTGAGTTTATGAAGCGTATGGTACAGCAGCGGCTCCCCGCATACGGGGACCAGTGCTTTGGGAAGGCTGTCGGTAATGGGGCGCAGGCGCGTTCCCAGGCCTGCCGCAAAGACCATCGCTTTCATTAGAGCATCTTTTCCACGTTGAGCTCACGGTGCGTAACCGTGACCTTGATGTCGAACTTGTCCATCAGGTGGCGGGCCAGGTGCTCGGCGCAATAGACGCTGCGGTGCTGGCCGCCGGTGCAGCCGAAGCATACCTGCAGGTTGGTGAACTTGCGTTCGATGAAGCGCTTGGCGTGGGCGTCAACCAGTTTGTACACGCTGTCCAGGAAGGTGAAGACTTCTCCGTCGTCTTCCAGGAACTTGATCACCTCCGGGTCGGTTCCGTTGAACTGGCGGTAGTATTCGTACTTGCCGGGATTGTTTACGCTGCGGCAGTCGAAGACATAGCCGCCGCCGTTGCCGGTGGTATCGGCCGGGATGCCTTTCTTGAAGGCGAAGCTGTAGATATGGACCGACAGGCGGTTGTCCTGGGGAATCTCGTTGAGTTCCGGCATGGATGCCAGCTTGCCCAGCAGTTCGTTCAGGTAGGGATAATCTTCAAACGGGGTTTCCAGCAGCTTGCGCAGGTTGCTCAGGGCGAAGGGCACGCTGGCCAGGAAATGCGGTTTCTTTTCGAAGTAGCCGCGGAAACCGTAGGCGCCCAGCACCTGCAGGGTGCGGAAGAGCACGAACAGGCGCAGACGCTTGCGGAACTCCTGCTCGTCCACCTGCTTGAACTGCTGCAGGGCCCGCAGATAGGTGCGGATGAGATCCTGCTTCAAGTCTTCGGGGAAGCGGGAGCGGGCCTGCCAGATGAAGGAGGCCACGTCATAGTAGATGGGGCCGCGGCGGCCGCCCTGGAAATCGATGAACCAGGGTTCACCGTCCTTGATCATGACGTTGCGGGCCTGGAAATCCCGGTACAGGAAGGTGTTGTCATCTTCCTGGAGCAGGTCTGCCTTGAACTTCTCGAAGTCTTCCTGGAGCTGGATTTCGTTGAACTCCAGCCCGGTGGCCTTGAGGAAGCAGTATTTGAAATAATTGAGGTCGAAATCTACCATGCGGGCGTCGAAAGCCTCCTGCGGGTAGCAGTTCTTCCAGTCCAGGCCTTTGGCGCCCAGGAACTGCAGGCGGGGCAACTGCTCGATGGTGCGGCGCAGGAGATCCGTCTCCATGCTGCCGTACAGGCCGCTCTCACGTCCCTGTGCCACCATGCCGAAGAGCACCTGGTCTCCCAGGTCTTCCTGAATGTAGGCGCTGCCGTCTTCGCTCACGGCCAGTACGGCCGGCACGCGCAGGCCCTTCTCCCGGAAGTGTTTGGCCAGGTAGATGAAGCTGTGGTTCTCCTGCAGGTTGGTGCCGATGGCACCGATGAGGGAGATGTTGCCGCCCTTGAGGCGGAAGTAACGGCGGTTGCTGCCCGAAGCGGGAAGTTCGGTTATCTCTGCGAGCTTTTGCCCGGTATAGGATTCAAATAGGGGTTTGAGAATGGACTCCGACATGGGGGATGTTATTATTTATGCAAAGATAACCAAATAAAACGAAAAAAGGACCGCAAAAACTGCGATCCTTGTGGTAGGGACGATCGGATTCGAACCGATGACCTCTTCAATGTGACTGAAGCGCTCTAAACCAGCTGAGCTACGCCCCTGTCATTGGGGATGACAAAGGTAGTAACTTTTGCCGAATCTGCAAAATTTATTTTAGTTTTTTCTGAGGCGCCGAATCGCGTGTTCAAGGCTCTCGGAGGGCTCGATGATGTTGTAATCGGCCCAGAATTCGGGGTCGTAGAAATGGGCGGCTTCGTCGGGCAGGAAGTCCCGCGTACGGAAGCGGTCCTGGCGGCGGATGGGCTCGGCCTGCGGGCGCACGTCGGTGACCACCAGCTCGTTCACGGCCGTATAGTGCGTGCGGAACAGTTTCTTGCGCCAGTCACAGGCGAAGCGCATGGTGGTGCGGCAGTATTCCAGGCGGGACAGGCCGCCTTCCAGCCGGTAATTCAGCACGATAGAGCATTCTTCCGGGAAGAAACGCAGCGAGAAGGGCTTGGAGACCAGCATCGCGCGTGTGGCCTCGGCCGCATCCTCCATGTCCAGGGAGGCTTCGATACGGGTGAACGTCAGGAGTTCGCGGTCAATGTAAACGACACAGTGGAACAGGGCGTATTCGGGATTGGCATACGGATCCATCTGGATCACGAACTGCAGCCGGTCGTCGATGTAGGCCGCCGGAAGCGTCTTGTAGCTGTACAGCAGCAGCTCCTTCTCATTGAGCAGCAAATCCGTATTCTTAAGGAAGTCCATGGCGATGGCCATGTTGGGGCCGCCCTGCGTCTTGACGGAAAGCGTATCGCTGCGACGCTGGCTCACGAGCACGCGACTCTTCTCAAGGGCCGCCGCGTCGTTGCCGATAAAGCTGTTATGGGCCGATTTATAAACCCGCGCCACCGCCTCGGCCACATAAGTGTAGCGGTTGCGCTTTTTCAGGGTTTCCCGGTAGAAGCACTCCAGCAGCTGTGGAGAGACGCAGTAATTGTCCTGCAGACGCTCCACCGCAGCCTGGACGATGGCGCGAGGGTCGCCGGAAATAATGGAGGCCTCCTGCAGCGCCAGGTCCTCCCGTTCCATGCGTACGCGCAGCTTTTCCCCGGGTTTCACCCGGCGGGTGCGGTATCCCAGATAGGAGCAGAGGATTTCCTCGATGGGCCGATGGCTTTTGAGCGTGAAGAACCCGTCGGCGTTGGTTACGGTGGCCTGATGCAGGCCCGGTATGGAGACATGTACGGCTTCCAGCGGCTTGCCCGTGGCGGCGTCCACCACGGTGCCCTGCACGGAGTAGCCCATGCGCAGGCTGTCGGCCTGGCCGAAGAGCGGCAGGGCCGCCAGGAGAAGCGTTATGATTATAAACCACTTACGCATAACACCTACAAAAATACGAATTCCCAAATGAAATGCAAAAAAATTCACTAACTTTGCATTTCTTTCCGGAGGTGTGGCCGAGTGGTCGATGGCGGCAGTCTTGAAAACTGTTGTACGGCGACGTACCGGGGGTTCGAATCCCTCCGCCTCCGCAGAAAAAGAGGGTGATCCAAAGCTTGGGTCACCCTCTTTTTGTTTCCCCGTTATTCGAAAAAAGCGTATCTTTACACGATTACTCAATTTACAACTATGAAAAAAGTGCTGTTGTTAGCCTTGCTGGCGGTCCTGAGTTCCGGAACGCTGATGGCCAGGAGAATAGATCGCGGACTGGGCAATCCCCAATCTGTTTACATTCCCAAAGGAACCGTAGCCGTTGGGGCTGCCGGTGGTTATAACCGTTTCAACGCCAATGGAGAAAACCTCACATCGGGCGCCTCCCTGGCCGGCCTTCTTACCCATCTCAACGGTGACGCCACCCTCTGGAACGCGTCGGCCAGCTGCTTCTGGTTCTTCCGGGAGAATATGGCGTTGGGCGTCCGTCTGGGATATAACAATGTGGCGGCCGATGTAAACAACCTCAAGGTTCTTTCTACCCTGGAGTTCTCCAATAAGCATGTCGTGAACAGCCTCTTTACCGGTGCCATTGCCTACCGGACCTATATCCCCCTGTTTAACAGCAAGGTGTTCGCCCTGTTTGGAGAAACCCGCCTCACCGGGGGCTTCGGCTATGGAAAAGACTATGAGAATACCGAACGTGGAAAAGTGGGCACCTACTCCGACCTCTATTCCGTAAGTCTGGGCCTCTATCCGGGCGTCTCTGCCTTTGTGACCGATTTCCTGTCCGTCGAGTTTTCCCTGCCCCTGCTGGAAGGCGGCTATGAGTGGAATCCCCAGATAGAAGGGCAGGCCCGCGAAAGCAGCCTTTCCCACGCCTTCTTTATCTTCAAGCCCAACCTGCTGGGCCTGAATCTGGGTATCATCTATCACTTCTAAGCCGCTATGAAAAAGTTATTCCTTTTTGTCGCGGCCGCAGCAGCCGCCCTTTCCTGCCGCCAGATGGCCAATGACCTGGTGCACGAAGAGGTCCCCGCAGAGATCCTGGCCTTTGAAGTAGAGGGACAGATCTCCTCCGATATCAGCCGCGCCCGGAAAACCGTGACTGTTACGGTTCCAGAAAAGACCGATATGAGCGCCCTCACCATCTCCAGGGTACAGATCACCCAGGGAGCTGACTGTACTCCCGAGCTCACGGTGGGAAGCAAGATTGACCTTTCTTCCCCCAAGACCTTCACCCTTACCACTTACGACCCCTACATCTGGACCATTGAGGCCAAGAATCCCGAAGAAAAGCCCCAGGAAGGTCCCCAGCTGTATAATATGGGCTTCGACCACTGGTGTACGGCCGAAGACAAGTACGGCATCAAGTACGACGCCCTCTATGATGAAGATGCCAATGAGACCGAAAAGGCTACCTGGGCATCGGCCGGTTCTTCCACCAAGATGATGGGATACGATTCCGTCATTCCCGAGACCGAGTTCCTGGCCGTTTCCGGCCCGGGCAAGAAAGCCTTGAAACTGAAGACCTGCGGCATCAGCGCCCTGTTCGGCGCCGTTAAAAAACTGGCTGCAGGCAGTGTTTTCGTGGGGTGTACCGGAGACATTGACATCGCAAAGATGAGCGCCCACATTTTCTGGGGAGTCTCTTTTACCGAGCGTCCCAAAGCCCTGGAAGGCTACTATTGCTATAAGCCCGTGCCCATCGACTGGGTCAAGGAGCCTTATCTGGACAAGAAAGGTCAGATGGATATCGGCAGTGTCGCCGTCATTCTTTCCGACTGGGAAGCGCCTTATGAAATCTGTCCTCCCGAACAATTGTTGGACGCTGAAAATGATCCCGGGATCATCGGCTATGGAAAGGTCGTCTTCAGTAAGGAGATGACGGCCTATGAACCCTTCCACATCGATATTACCTACCGCAACGGACGCACACCCAAGCTCATTTCCATCGTGTGCTCCTCCAGTGACCTTGGAGATTACTTCACCGGCGGCGACGGTTCCGTCCTTTATCTGGACGAGTTCAAACTGACATACTAGCCCGTTAACGGCACAAAAGCGATGCCTTACCCTTTCCGGTAGTCGGAGGGGGTCATGCCGGTGTGGGCCTTGAAGAATTTGTAGAAGACGCTCTGGTTGGGGAAGTGCAGCTCGTACACGATTTCCTTGATGGCCTTGTCGGAGTATTTGAGCAGGTTCTTGGCCTCCAGGATCACGAAGGAGTCGATCCAGTCCGGCGCGCTGCGTCCGCTGGCCTGCTTCACCAGCTTCGAAAGGTACTTGGGCGTGAGGCAGAGCTTGTCGGCATAGAAAGCCATGCCGCGCTCCTGGTTGTGGTATTCGGTGACCAGCGCGATGAAGCGCTCGAAGGTCTGGTTGATACGGGCCGATGAGGTGCTCTCCCTTTCGCGGGCCTCGGCGAGCTGCCGCGTCCACACGTCCAGGGATACGTAGGTGAAGGAGGTGAGGAGGGAACCGACGACCTCGCGCTTGTTGCTCTGCGCCGAGGAGAGGACTTTCCGCGTGAGGCGGAAGTATTCTTCGGCCAGTTCCAGGTCGTCTCCCTGCAGGGTGATGCAGGGGTTCTTCCAGATGCGGAGGGTATCCTGGAAGACCTTGTTGAAGTCGAAGCGGACGCTGCTCAGGAACTCCTTGGACACCAGGGCGAAGAGCAGCTCGGCGTCGCCGATGTGGTTCTCGTCGTAGGCCGACAGCTTGATGATGTTGCCGGGTACCACCACCAGCAGGGAATTGGGGTGGATGTCGTAGGTGCTCAGGTTCACGTCCAGGGAGAAATGCCCCTTCTTCAGGAAGAACATGATGAAGCCGTCGAAGCGGACCGGGTATTTGAGCATGCGCAGGATGGCTTCGCTCTTCTCTACCTGTTTGCCGCTGACAGCGCCCAGGATGAACTCGCTTCCCAGGGCGAATTCATCCACGAGGGGGGCCAGCGCATGAATGCGCCGGATATCAATGGTTTGCGGGGCGTTTCTATCCATTTTTCTGAGATTTTGGCAAAGATACACTCTTTTTAATTATTATCAAAATATCGCAAAATTCGACCAAAAGGACAATTTGTGGGCAAAACTGGGCCAAAAATGGCTTATTTATGGCAGCTAATTTGCATTTTTGGATGTCGCCCTCCACGTCGGACATGACATGACAAATTGACAAAATCAGATATATGAAAAAGCACATTCTCGTAATCCTTCTGGGGCTGGTCGCCGGAGCGGCTTCCGCCCAGGAGACGCTTACCCTCGCCGACTGCCGCGACATGGCCGTCCGGCAGAGCCAGGACCTGGAACAGGCCCGCATCAAGATGGAGATGGCCGGCTATGACCGCAAGATCGCCCGCGCCAACTATTTCCCCAAAGTGAGCGCGACCGGCGCCTACCTTTATAATGACAGGGACATCGCGCTGGTCAACTCGGACCAGAGCTTTATGCTGCAGAACGCCGGGACCATGGCGCAGAGCCAGCTGAATGTCGCCCTGGCCAAGGCTGCCGCTCAGTTCGGCATCGACCCTTCCTCCCTTGCCGGGCTGGTTCCCAATGTCGCTGCGCCCATCAATGTCATCGGCAAGGACATCGACAACTCCATGCACCCGGACCTGCACAATATCTGGGTAGGTGCCGTTACGGTGCAGCAGCCGGTCTTCGTCGGCGGGAAGATCATCTACTCCAACCAGATGGCTTCCCTGGCCCAGGACCTCGCCGCTTCCCAGTACGACATGAAGTACGCCGACATCATCGTGGACGTGGACCAGGCCTACTGGCAGATCGTCTCCATCGCCAACAAGCGCAAGCTGGCGCAGAACTACTCCGAACTCCTGCACCAGATGGAGCATGACATGGACTGCGCCATCGCCGCCGGCACCGCCACCGAATCCGACGCCCTCCAGGTGAAAGTGAAGGTAAACGAGGCCGACATGATGCTCACCAAGGCCGAGAACGGCCTGACGCTGGCCAAGATGCTGCTGTGCAAGCGCATCGGCATGCCCCTCGACGCAGAGATCGTCCTGGCCGACGAGAACCTCGAAGTGATCCCCGAGCCGCAGCTTCCGGAGGACAAGTCCCTGGAAGAGATCTACGCCTGCCGCCCCGAGACGCGCAGCTTGGAGCTCGCCGGAAAGATCTACGACAAGAAAGCCAAGGTCGTACGGGCCGATATGCTCCCGCAGGTGGCCGTCGCCGCCAATTACCTGATCTCCAACCCCAACGCCTTCAACGGCATCCAGAATAACTGGGACGGTGGCCTGTTCACCGTCGGCGTGGCTGTGAACGTCCCCCTGTTCCATGGCATGGAGAACCTGAACCGCTATAAGAAAGCCAAGGCCGAGGCCTCCCTGTACCAGCATCAGTACGACGATGCCAAGGACCTCATCCGCCTGCAGGTGACCCAGCAGCGCAAGCTGTTCGCCGAGGCCGAAGAGAAACTGGGCATGAGCCGCTCGAACCTGGACAACGCAGAGGAGAACCTGCGCAAGGCCACCGTGGGCTTCGAGGCTGGCGTCGTTCCTACGAACACCGTCCTGGCCGCCCAGACCGCCTGGCTGAGCGCCCACAGCGAATACATTGATGCCGGTATCGAGCTGCAGATGGCCGATGCCAACCTCCGCAAAGCCGAAGGATCCCTGAAATAAACAAGAAAAATAACAATCATATGGAAAAGAAGACAAACTACAATCTCCTCGTCGGAGTATTCGCCCTGGTGGGCATCATCCTGGCTGTATCCATTATCGGCTATATCGTTTCCCGCCCGAAGGACATCGTGATCCAGGGCGAGGCCGAGGCTACGGAGTACCGTGTTTCCGGTAAGGTCCCCGGCCGTATCGAGGCGTTCCGCGCCCAGGAAGGCGACGTCGTCCGCAAGGGTGACACCCTGGTGCTGATCGACTCTCCGGAAATCCGTTCCAAGATCGCCGAGGCCAACGCCGCCAAGGCTGCCGCCGTGGCCCAGCGCAACAAGGCCTACAACGGCGCCCAGCAGGAGCAGATCACCGGTGCCTATGAGATGTGGCAGAAAGCCCTGGTAGGTGAAGAGGTCATGCGCAAGAGCTTCGAGCGTATCAAGACCCTGCACGAACAGAAGGTCGTCTCTGACCAGAAGTACGATGAGGTAGAGGCCCAGTACAATGCTGCCGTCGCTACCGCCAAGGCTGCCAAGAGCCAGTACGATATGGCCGTGAAGGGCGCCCGTCAGGAAGACAAGGACGCCGCCGTGGCCCTGGTGGAGCGCGCCAACGCCGCCGTGGAACTGGTGAACTCCTACCTGGACGAAATCACCCTGACGGCTCCGGCCGACGGTGTCATCGCCGCCCGTTATCCCAAGGTGGGCGAGCTGGTGGGACAGGGTTCCCCGATCATGACCATCCAGGACCTGGACGACATGTGGTTCACGTTCAACATCCGTGAAGACCGCCTGCACAAGCTGTCCTCCGGCAGCAAGGTGACGCTCTCCGTCCCCGCCCTGGACAACGCCCAGGTAACCGCTACCGTCTATTATATCGCCGTCCGTGAGTCGTACGCCACCTGGCGTGCCACCAAGGAGATGGGTGAGTTCGATACCCGTACCTTCGAGGTCCGCGCCCGGCCCGACAGCCGCGTGGAAGGCCTCCGTCCCGGTATGAGTGTCATTATGATTTCCAAGGAAAAATGAGTGCGATGAATCAATGGCTCCAGGTCGTCCGGCGTGAGCTGCACATCATGCGCAGCCGTCCCATCTATCTGCTGGGTTCGGTAGGCGTGATGGTGGCATCGGCCCTGTTCTTCCTCACGTTCATGGGGGAGGGACTGCCCGAAGAGCTCCGTATCGGCGTGGTCGATCTGGACCAGAGTTCCACCTCGCGGAACTTCCGGCAGCAGCTGGATGCCACGCAGATGGGCAGCGTCGTGGAATTCGAATCGGTGAGTGCGGCCAGCCGTGAACTGGAGACCGGCCGCATCTACGGCTACGTGGTCGTTCCCCGTCATTTCGACGAGGATGTCCAGAGCTTTCGCGCCCCCAAGATGCAAGTGTATGTCAATACGATGTACCCGGTCATCGGTGGCGCCCTGGCCTACAGGGATATCCTCTTCATGGTGAACCTGACCAACGGTGCCGTGCAGCGGCAGGTGCTGCGGGCCAAGGGCATGACCGACCATGAGATCATGGCCAGGATCCAGCCCGTCGGCATCGACGCCCACACGGTGGGCAACGGACCGACCAACTACAGCTACTATCTGGTGAACATGATTCTGATGGGCGTCCTCGCCATGTGCGTGACCCTGATCACGGCCTATACCGTGGGCGCCGAACTGAAGTATGCCACCTCCCGGGAGCTGCTGGATTGCTCCGGTGATTCCATCGTGACGGCGATCCTGGGCAAGATGGCGCCCCATACGCTCATCTTCTGCGTGCTGGGCGTCGTGCTGCAGCTGTTCCTCTACGGTCCCATGCATTATCCCATGCACGGCAGCATCGGCTGGATGGCCCTTGCGACGCTCGTCTTCGTGATGGCGTACGAGGCTGTGGGCGTGTTCATCGTCTCGATGGTCCCTACCCTCCGTCTGGGCGTGTGCATATCGGCCCTCTACAGCGTGCTCGGCTTCTCCTTCGCAGGTTTTACGCTGCCGGTGAGTTCGCTTCCCGCGGCGCTGCAGGGCATGTCGGCCATCTTCCCGCTGCGTTTCTACTATCAGCTGTACCTGCGGGAGGTGCTCTACGGGACGGGCTTCGCCTACTGGTGGCCTTTCCTGGTGTACATGCTCTTGTTCCTGTTGCTTCCTCTTCTGGGCGCCAAACGGCTCCATAATGCCTACCGCTACCAGAATTATCCCAGAAATTAGCTATGACTTATGTAAGGAAATGGTTCCACGACATGTGGAACATCTTCACGCAGGAGCTCAGGCTCATCGGCCGCGACAATGGCGTCATGCTCATTTTCTGCTTCGCCGGTCTGGTCTATCCGATCCTGTATAACTATATCTACCACGACGGCGTGGTGGATGAGATGAGCGTCGCCGTGGTGGACCTCTCCCATGGCAGCTACAGCCGTCGCTACGTGCAGAAGTTCGACGCGACGCGGGAGTGCGCCGTCGCCTATGACTGCGTCTCCATGGCCGAGGCCGAGCAGCTGATGAAACAGCAGAAGGTGCATGGCATCCTCTACATTCCGTCCGACTTCGACATGCGCCTGGAACAGGGCGAGCAGGCCATGCTGAGCACCTATGCCGACATGTCCACCTTCCTGTATTACAAGAACATGACCATCGCCTCCAATCTGGTCATGCTGGACGAAGTGCACCAGATCCAGGCCGAGCATTACGCCGCCGCCGGATTCACGGGACAGGACGCGGTGCAGCTGATCGAGCCCATCGGCTACGATGACGCCCGCCTGTACAACCCCAACATCTCCTTCACCATGTTCTTCATCTACATGGCGCTGATGATGATCCTCCAGCAGGTGATGTTCTACGGCTCCAGTACGCTGGCCGGAACGCTGCGGGAGGAAGGCAGGAGCTTTGCACAGCAGTGCGGCGGCCATGGCATGGGCCGTGTCGTGCTGGGCAGGGGAGCGGCTTACTTCTTCATCTTCCTGTTCCTGGGCGCTTACGGAGCTGTCCTGGTGCCGCACCTGTTCCATCTTCCCCAGCATGCCGCCTGGTGGGACCTGATGATCTTCCTGGCCTTCTTCGTGGCCGATATCGTCTTCTTCAGTTTCACCTGGTCTTCCGGCATCACCAAGCGTGAGACGGTGCTGGTGCTGCTGCTCTTCGTCTCGCCCATCGCGGTCTTCCTCACGGGCTTCACCTGGCCCACGGAGAACTTCCCGCTGCTGTGGAGAGTCGTGTCCTATGTGTTCCCGACCACCTTCGGCTGCCGGGCTTACATGACCCTCACCCAGACGGGCAGCCTGAGTGCGATCGCCCCCGAAATCGAAGCCATGACCATTCAGACGGCGGTCTATTACTTCCTCTCGTGCGCGGCCATTTTTGCCGAGAACCGTTTGCTGAAAAGAAAAAATACCGTACTTTTGTGATATCCAATATCACAGAAGTATGGCAAATAAACCCCTGAACACCGAACTGCTGGACCGCGCCATCATCTTTGCGGTCAAGGCCCATGCCGGAACCGAAAGACGAGGAAAGGGTTTCCCTTACATCGTCCATCCCATGGAGGCTGTGGAGATTGTGGCCACCATTACGCCGGATCAGGAGCTCCTGGCTGCCGCCGCCCTGCACGACACCGTGGAGGATACGGATGTGACCATCGATCAGATCCGGGAGGAGTTCGGCGAACGCATCGCCAACCTGGTAGCTTCGGAAAGCGATGTGATGATCCAGGGGGTCAGCGAGGAAGACAGCTGGCACGCCCGCAAGCAGGCGGCGATCGACCGGCTGGCCCGAGCCCCGCACGATGCCAAGATCGTGGCCCTGGGAGACAAGCTCTCGAACATGCGGGCCATCGCGCGGGATTATGCCGTCAAGGGAGACGAGCTGTGGAAGATCTTCCATGCTCCGGATCCCAGTGATCATGAGTGGCATTACAGAGGACTGGCCGCTTCCCTGCGGGAACTGTCCGACACATTCGCCTATCAGGAGTTTGTAGCTTTGATCGACCAGGTATTCAGACACTGATGGCTAAGAATCATTCCTGGCGCGCCCGTCGGCGCGCCTTTCGTATTTGGCAGGAACTGGGTCATCTTCCCTGGTCCACGCACCGGGATTCCCGGAAGAAGCGTGAAGGAGGCTTCTACAAAGGGGCTTTCGACAGCATCCCTTTCCTGAACGACGACGCCAAGCGCACGTTCGTCCATCTGCTCTTCCGGCCCGGCTACATGATGCGGGATTACATCCGGGGAGACCATGAACGCTACCTTTCCCCGCTCAGCGCCCTTGTCATTTTCTTCTCTTTCTTCGCCCTGGTGGCGGCGCTCCTGAAACCCCTTGAAGAAAAGAAGGAAAAACGCAATCCAATGGCCATTTCCATCGAATCCAAGAGGGATTCCCTGGACCGGGACAGCCAGACGGCCCAGAAGACCATGAATCTTCTTTCGAAGGGCTATCTGTACCTGCATCTGGACGAGTTTCCCGAGGAAGTGGATACGCGGCAGGAATCGGCCCTCGCTGCCCTGGAAAGTACGCTCCGTTCGCAGGGCTTTACGCTTTTCATGGGAAAACTGGTCCTGCTGTGGCTGGCCCTGTGCATTGCGCTGCGCAAGTACCGATACCGGATGTCGGCCTGGGCGGCCGTGGCGGCCTATTACCTATGCCAGAACAGTTTCATCATGCTGTTCACCGTCATCCTTACCTGGGGAAGCAGCTATGAAGTGGGGATGCTGGTGATGTTGCTACTGGGCGTACTGGACCTGCACCAGCTGCTGGGAACGGGCTGGCGAAAAAGCCTGCGACACAGCATTTCCATCGTTGTCCATTACTTCCTGCTGGGTACCGTCCTCATTCTTGGGGCGGGCGTCGTCGCCCTGCTGCTGGCTGCCTGGAATGTTTAAATTTCGCAGATACTGTATGATTCTTCGTACGTATCTGCGAAATTTCCTTTTTTTCCATAACTTCGCCGCGCTAAAAACCTTAAACCTTTTTTATCATGAAAAGATTCCTCATCGCGCTCTGCGCATTCCTGGTTTCCCTGGGCGTCTTCGCCCAGAACGATAAGGCCGATAACATCGTGGGTACCTACATGTGCGGCACCGGCAAGGAGGCCTACAAGGTCCAGATCGTAAAACTGGCCGATGGTACCTACCGCGGCGCCGTCTGCTGGACGGCCCACCTCTACGACGACAACGGCAAGGTCCGCACCGACGTGAAGAACCCCGACAAGACCCTGCGCAATGTGCCGATGGATAAAGTGGTCGTCTTCTCCGGCCTGCAGTACGATGCCAAGAAGCAGCACTGGAGCGGTACCAAGATCTACGATCCCAACCGCGGCCTCCGCGTCAAGATGACGGCCAAGTTCGAGCAGACCGGCACCCTCGTCGTCCGCGGCACCGTCCTCGGCATCGGCGAAAGCGTCACCTGGGTCAAGCAGGAATAGGAGCACCTACGGCAATAGCTTCGCTATCACAGGCAGATTCTTCTCGCAGGTGGACTGCACTGTCTGGATAATTTCCAGACAGCGAGATTTCGGAATGCGGATCCCGGTTCCGGCCTTCAAGACCAGGTCGAGGCCGGGATTTCCGTTGTAGAAGAGCGATGTGGCGTGTTCCCCATTGGAGCCGGCCGGTGAATAAGTGATGTCATAGGCTGGCGCCAGGGACCATTTCCCGCTATCACAGATGAATGAAAAATTCTTGGCGTGGTCGTCCTTGTTGATGGCCACCAGGTTCATCACCATCCTGCGAAACATCTCCTCTACCTGGACGGGATCCTGCGTAAGGTAACCCGTAAGGGCCAGCAGGTTGGTATAATCTACGTCCTGGTTCCGGAAATCCGTCTTTAGAAGGGCCGATGCGGTGAGGAGGTGAACCCTTTGCCCATCGGGGGCATAATCAAAGCGCTCGATGGCGAAATACCTGTCTTTTACAAGAGCGATGCGCGGGATTCTGATCCCACACTCCCGGGCGGTTTGCATATACAACAACTCGTTTTTGCCTATGTCAGACGGATCGTAGGTGTGCCGGAACTTGACCAGCCAGTGGGAACCGTCCCGGGACTTCATGACCGTCTTGGGACGTGCTCCACCGGAGTTGGCACTGTTGTAATACAGGAGAGAGGCGTCCCCTCCGGACTTTTCTGAAAGCACCTTAAGGGCTTCCTCCTGAAGGATGTCCAGTTGTTGTTCCCCTTCCAGTTCTTCGTGCTCCTGGAAGCCTTTCATCACGGGCTGGTATGTCAGGGCCCCCATGCCGCCGTTGCCAATGATGGACAGCCGCTGCAGCGGCGTGAGCTCCTGAAGCGAAGAACCCTGTTTGCGAAGAACCCTGTCCAGAAGATACAGGCCGTATCCGTCCGGCAGGCTATCCTCGAAAGTGGCGAATACGCCGCCCAGTTTGTCCTTGTCGGCATAGAATAGTCCGCTTTGAAGGGGAAGTTCGGTAGGAGACAGGGAGAAGCCTTCGGCCAGCCAGGTTTTGTCATACTCAAAGACACACACGCCTCGGTAGGAATCCATCTGTATGATTCCTACCGGCAAGTCGTGGTATAGCACCTGGATCTTGTTTACGTCAACCATTAGCGTCCGTTCTTTCTGTTATGGTTCCTGTTGATGGTTTCCAACTCCTGGGAGGCGGAGCATTTGGTGGGGTTCAGAA
>JAEEGK010003911.1_pt1 | contig 36764 bp, 22 predicted proteins | sample 8958771 | NCBI WGS metagenome assembly JAEEGK01 (sample SAMN16246547, study PRJNA631951) | gut metagenome | biome: gut microbiome; feature: rumen; material: SC-attached | host: Bos | place: Iran: Karaj | collected 2018-10 | reverse complement strand
GGCATACCGTTAACGATGATATGGAACATATCGACAAAAATACCCTACAGGCAGTAGGGCAGACATTAATTCAGGTACTCTTCTCCGAGAAGTAGTACCTGAATTATTCTTCTTGTAATTCTTATTTTCTGGGTTGCTCGGCTTCCAACTTCTCTACGGCGCCTGTCAAGGTGTTGAGAAGTAGGCGTGTGGTGTATTTCTTGTTGAACAAAGCACCACTCAGCAGCTCTACATTGCCAAACTGTGCAGCAGGAAACTCGCTGCTGACAATCTGATTCTCAGCATCGAAGATGGTTGAGCGCAATTTACCAGGGATGTTTACATAGATGCCCGACTGCTGCGGCTTGGCAGCTTTCTTGGGATCTACGGGCGCAGGTTCGTCAACCGTTTTCAGGTCCTCTATATTAATATAATAAGGTGTACCCGACAAATCATCGCTGTCAACCACTCCGTAATCAGGCGAGAAACGGAACAGTACATCGCGTTTCGTTGGCTTGTCAACCACGTAGGTAAACGTATGTGTGGTGGTATCGTTCTCGGTGGTGCCGATAAACAGACTGGTGAGCGCCTCGTTCTGTGTGTTCAGTTCCTCCAGCATCAGTTTCAGTTGCTCGCCATCCTTAGGCATAAAGTCGGCCTGGCCCTTGGCCAGCATGCTTTTGCTCTCACGTATCTCGTAGATCTCCTGAGCAGTAAGCTCGGCCATCTTGGCGGTGCTGCCTGCCGAGAGAATCTCTTCGTTCAGATACGATTTGGGCGATTTCTTTAAAGGACGGATCTGCTGCACTGGGGCAGAATTGCTCTTAGACTGCTGCTTGGCATCGGTGTTGATGGCTAGCAGGATACCCTTGTCGCTCAGGCGTACGTTGCAGGCCGATGTCTTGGCATCAAACTTCACAGCGTAACACTTCGATGTGTCGGCTACAGCAAATGGCTCCTGCTTTACCGACAGGATGCGATACTTGGTAGATGCACTGGCAGGCACATCTTTCATACGTAGAAATTTCTCCGAATACTTGCAGAATTCACCTGGGGTATAGGTGCTCTTCTCCACCTGTATGGTAACGCGGATGGCTGTCTTGGGCAGATAATAAACGGCGCCCTCGCTGGTAACACCAGGTTTATACGAACTGATAACGGTTTGTGCCAGCGAACTGGCAGTGCCTAATGTAAAGGCTATCAATAAAGTGCTAAATAATTTCATTCATTAAGTCGTTTAAATGCATAAGGCAAGTTCTGGATCAAATCGCTGGCTATTACGCTTTCCTCGCCCAGTTCGCGAGCGGCAATGTCGCCAGCCAGTCCGTGCAGATACATACCTACAACACATGCGTTTTCTTGATTATAGCCACGAGCCAGCAGTCCTGTGATGATACCTGTTAGCACGTCGCCGCTACCGGCAGTAGCCATACCGGCATTACCAGTAGAGTTAAAGATGATATGACCGTCGGGCAGGCACAGCGAGGTGTGGTGCCCTTTCAGTACGATGTAGGCCTGCAGGCGCTCAGCCAGATCGCGCGCCTTCATCAGACGCTCAAAGCTATCGCCCGAATGACCTTCCAAACGGTCGAATTCCTTGGGGTGGGGGGTCATGATGATACCCTTGGGCAGTTGCTGCAGCCATGCGCGATGACTGGCCAGAATATTAATGGCGTCGGCATCTACCACTGTGGGGCATTGACTGCGGCGCAGCTGTGCAATGATGGCAATTGCCGTTTGCTCGCTGGTTCCCAAGCCAGGACCAATGCCCAACGCATTGAAGTCTTCGGTGTCAACCGCCTCCGAGAAAGTGGTTTCCTCTCTGTCGAACTGTATGATGGCTTCGGGAACGCTCACCTGCAGAATGTTGCAGTTGCGTTTGGGTGTGTGGGTAGTGACCTTTCCTACACCTACGCGCAAACATGCTTTGGTGGCCAGCACCGAAGCACCTGCCATACCGTAGCTGCCGGCAATAATCAGGGCGTTACCCATCTTGCCTTTGTGGGCAAACGGGTCGCGCTTCAGCAGGCGTGGGCGCACGTCGTTCTCCTCCAGCAGCGTGTAGTTGGCATCAATCTTCTCTATGCCCTGTTTGCTCAGTCGGATATCCAGCACCTTCAGCTTGCCGATGAATACCTGATTCTCGGGGAACAGGAACGACAGCTTTGGCAGCTGCAGTGTCAGCGTCATATCGGCACGGATAATATTGGTTCTAACGTTGTACGTATTGTCTTCGGTCATCAGTCCCGATGGCACGTCGATACTTACCACCTGAGCGGGCGAGGCGTTGATGTATTTCACGAGCGACGAGAAACCACCGGCCAACGGCTTGTTGATGCCCGATCCGAACAGTCCGTCAACCACCAGCATGCCCTCCTCTAACTGTGGGGGCTCAAACTCCTGGGCTACCTCAATCAGTGCTTTCGAGCGTTTCTCAATCAAACGCTTCTTGTTTATCATGCAGTCTTCCGAGAGATGACCTGATATGTTAAAGAGGTAGGCTGTTACATCGTAGTTTTTGTCAATCAGCATGCGGGCAACGGCCAGTGCGTCGCCGCCATTATTGCCTGGACCTGCGAATATGATGACGGGCGTGGTATAACCCCAGCTGTCGGCGATAGCTTGGGTCAGGGCTTTAGCGGCACGCTCCATCAGGTCGACCGACTTAATGGGCTCGTTCTCTATGGTGTATTTGTCCAATTCGTGGACTTGTGCGCTCGTAAATATCTTCATAATGGTGCAAAAATACGAAAAAATTGCTAATGAATGATAGAGTTTGGCAGATTTTTTGTAATTTTGCACAAATTTTTAATTCTTTCAGCGTATGAGTATCGTAAAGATAAAGGACAAGTCGTTCAAGATCTCCATTACGGAGGCTGAGATTAAGGAGCGTGTAAAGGCTGTTGCACAGCAGATTAGTAAGGATATGGAGGGCAAGAATCCTCTGTTGTTAGGTGTGCTGAATGGCGCTTTTATGTTTGCTGCCGATCTGATGCGCGAGATGACTATTCCTTGCGAGATTTCGTTTGTTAAGCTGGCCTCTTATCAGGGTACCACTTCTACTGGTAAAATCAAGGAGGTGTTCGGTATCAACGAAGACTTGACCAATCGTACGGTGATTATTGTAGAGGATATCGTGGAGAGCGGACTCACCATGAAGCAGATGATTGAGTCGTTAGGCACACGTAATCCCGAATCTATTCATATCTGCACCCTTTTCTTCAAGCCCAGCAAGCTGAAGGAGAAGATTAACCCCGAGTATGTAGCCTTCAGCATTCCTGACGACTTTATCCTGGGTTACGGACTTGATTACGATCAGCAGGGGCGCGGACTGAAAGATGTGTACACCATTATCGAGTAAGTAACTTAAATTAAACTAAATATCAGGATAATGAAGAATATCGTTATTTTTGGTGCTCCCGGTTCAGGTAAGGGAACACAGAGTGATAAGATGATTGAGAAGTACGGTTTGAACCACATTTCAACTGGTGATGTACTTCGTGGTGAAATTAAGAATGGTACCGAGCTGGGTAAGACTGCTGCCAGCTATATCGAGAAGGGACAGCTGATCCCCGACGATCTGATGGTAAGCATTCTCGCTTCGGTTTACGATAGCTTCGGACGTGATAGCAAGGGTGTTATCTTCGACGGTTTCCCCCGCACCATCCCACAGGCCGAGGCCCTGAAGAAGATGCTCGACGAGCGTGGCGACAAGGTTGCTGCTATGATCGAGCTCGATGTTCCCGAGGACGAGCTGATGAAGCGCCTCATTCTGCGTGGTCAGCAGAGCGGCCGTGCCGACGATAATGAGGAGACAATCAAGAAGCGTCTCGTGGTTTACCACTCTCAGACAATGCCACTTATCGAGTGGTACAAGCAGGAGGGTGTTCACTATCACATCGACGGTCTGGGTGAGCTCGACCGCATTTTTGCAGACATTTGCCAGGTTATTGACAATATCTAAATGGAGAGTAATTTCGTAGACTACGTAAAGATTTACTGCCGCTCTGGAAAGGGTGGTAAGGGCAGTATGCACTTGCGCCATGTAAAGTATAATCCCAATGGCGGTCCTGATGGTGGTGATGGTGGAAAAGGCGGAAGCATTATTCTGCGTGGAAACCATAACTACTGGACCTTGCTCCACTTAAAGTACGAGCGCCATATTTTTGCCGAGCACGGTGGAAATGGCGGTCGCGATAAGTGTCATGGTACCGACGGAAAGGATGTTTACATTGATGTGCCTTGTGGTACCGTGGTGTATAATGCCGAAACCGGTAAGTATGTCTGCGATGTTACATACGATGGTCAGGAAGTCATGCTGCTTAAGGGCGGTCGTGGCGGATTGGGTAACTTCCAGTTCCGCACAGCCACCAATCAGGCGCCCCGTTATGCGCAGCCTGGTGAGCCCATGCAGGAGATGACCATTATTCTTGAATTGAAACTTTTAGCTGATGTGGGCTTGGTAGGTTTTCCTAATGCAGGAAAATCTACCCTGGTCTCATCGCTGTCAAATGCTAAGCCCAAGATTGCCAATTACCCATTTACTACGATGGAGCCTTCGCTGGGTATCGTAGGTTATCGCGACAACAAGTCGTTTGTGATGGCCGATATTCCTGGTATTATCGAAGGTGCCTCTGAAGGTAAGGGCTTGGGACTTAGATTCTTACGACATATTGAGCGCAACTCGCTCCTGCTGTTCATGGTACCAGGTGATACCGATGATATCAAGCGTGAGTATGAGATTCTGCTCAACGAACTTCAGCAGTTCAATCCCGAAATGCTCGACAAACATCGTGTGCTGGCCGTTACCAAGTGCGACCTGCTTGATGAGGAGTTGGTTGAGATGCTGAAGGAAACCTTGCCTCAGGATCTGCCTGTGGTATTCATTTCGGCCGTAACGGGTTATGGTCTCGACGAACTCAAGGATGTGCTTTGGAACGAGTTGAATGCCGAAAGCAACAAGCTTAACGTCATCACCTCGGAGGATTCGCTGGTACATCGCGACAAGGATATGAGCCGTTTTGCTCAGGAGCTTGCCGACGAGGGCGAGGACGAGGATATCGAGTACATCGACGAGGATGATATCGAAGATATCGAGGACTTTGAATACGAGGACTTCGACGACGAAGCATAACGTTACGCAACAAATTTTACCAATTTTTTAAAAAATAGCCGATTTATAACTTTAAATCGGATTTTTTTTCATATCTTTGCACCGAAATTTAAACAATCCGGATTTATCCGCTCATTTAATTAATTAAAACAGTTCTAGTTTATGCAGAAAAGATTGCTCTTTCTGGTTGCTTTAATGTTAACTTTCTCGTTAACATTGATGGCACAAATCACAACTTCAAGTATGGCTGGAAAGGTGACCCTCGACACAGCGAATGGCGAGGAAGTCATCGGTGCTACAGTTGTGGCTGTACACGAGCCCTCTGGTACTCGTTACACAGCAGTAACTAATACCACAGGTCGTTTCTCGATCAATGGTATGCGTACTGGTGGTCCTTACGCAGTGACCATCTCTTACATTGGTTTCCAGCCCAAAACCGTCAAGGGTATTACCCTCCAGCTGGCTGAAACCTACAACCTGAATGTATTCCTCACCGAGGATGCTACCGAACTTGCAGAGGTTGTTGTAAGCGGTAAGGCTTCAAAGTTTGCTGCTGAGAAGACGGGTGCTGCTACTAACATTAACAGTACGCAGATCACAAACCTGCCAACCGTTAGCCGTTCTATTACAGATGTAACACGTCTGTCTCCTTACGGAGGTAACGGCATGAGCTTCGCTGGTAGCGATGGTCGTAACGCTAACTTCACCGTTGATGGTGCTAACTTCAACAACAACTTCGGTCTTTCTGACAAGTTGCCTGGTGGTGGTAACCCAATCTCTATCGATGCTATCGAGGAGTTGCAGGTTGTTATCTCTCCATACGATGTTCGTCAGACCAACTTCATCGGTGGTGGTGTAAACGCTATTACCAAGTCGGGTACTAACACCTTCAAGGGTAGTGCTTATGTTTACCACAAGAACGAGAACATGCAGGGTGACGCTGTAAATCGTCAGCAGATCCAGGGCGCTCGTGAGAAGGCTCAGACTACTACTTACGGTTTCACACTGGGTGGTCCAATCATTAAGAACAAGCTCTTCTTCTTCGTAAACGGTGAAATGATCAAGATTCCTTCAATCGTTAACCGTTGGAAGGGTTCAGATGATGGTAAGGCCGATGCCGACAACTACATCTCTCGTACTACTAACAAGGATCTTGAGACTGTTTCTAAGTACATGGCCAGCAAGTATGGTTATGATACCGGTTCATGGACCAGCTTCCCTGCTGATGAGAGCAACTACAAGCTGATGGCTCGTTTGGACTGGAACATCACCGATCGTCATCACCTGGCTTTGCGCTATAACTATACTAAGAATAATGTATGGAACTCGCCTAACGGTACTTCTATGGACGGTGGTACTCGTATGGCTTCTTACCGTATGTCACAGACTTCAATGTCGTTCGCTAACTCAATGTACTCAATGGAGAACCTCGTTCACTCTTGGTCATTGGATTTGAACAGCCGTCTGACCGACAACCTGTCGAACCAGTTCCTGGCTACTATCTCTAAGCTCGACGACGTTCGTGGCACTAACTCTGCTGAGTTCCCATTCATCGATATCACTCGCGATGGCGATAACTATATGGCTCTCGGTTACGAGCTGTTTACTTGGAACAACGCCGTTCATAACACTATCTGGAACATCAAGGATGATGTTACCTATTATATGGGCGACCACAAGATTATGGCTGGTATTACCTTCGAGCATCAGATGGCCGACAACCAGTACATGCGTAATGGTTCTGGTTACTATCGCTACAACATCACCGACGATATGTATGTAGGCGGTGTACTGCAGCCAGATATGCTGTTCAACAGCACGCCTGAGGTATTCTGCTTGACTTACGGTTACGATGGTGAGGCTGCTCCTGCAGCTCGCGTACAGTTCAACCGTCCTGGTATCTATGCTCAGGATGAGTGGAACGTTAACAATAAGCTGAAGCTCACATACGGTCTGCGTGTTGACGGTCTGTTCTTCAACAACAGCGACCTGATGACTAACGCTGCTATTCTGAACCTCGACTACAACGGTCGTCACATCGATACCGGTAAGTGGCCTAAGAACAGCATCACCTTCTCTCCACGTCTCGGCTTCACCTACGATGTATTCGGTGACAAGAGCCTGAAGGTTCGTGGTGGTACTGGTCTCTTCTCTGGTCGTCTGCCTCTGGTATTCTTCACCAACATGCCTACCAACGGTGGTCTGGTACAGTATCAGGCACAGATCAATGCAAAGAACGCTGCCAAGAAGGGTTTCGATATGGATGTATTCGCTGGTGGTCCTATGACCAAGGTTAGCGATATGATTGCTAAGCTGCAGAGCCTGGGCTATCCTACAACTGTTAAGCCTGAGGACGGAACTGTTCCTTCAGCTGTTAACGGTGTAGATCCTAAGTTCAAGATGCCACAGGTATGGAAGACTTCTGTTGCTATCGACTATCAGCTGCCTGTTGACTTCCCATTCTCAGTTTCTGTTGAGGGTATCTACAACAAGACTATCAATGCTGTGTCAATCTCTGACTGGAGCATTAAGAACGTAGGTGGTTTCGCTCGCTTCAACGGTGCCGACAACCGTCCTATCTTCCCCGATGATTTCCGCAGCGGTACAAAGGCATTCGTGCTCGAGAACACCAGCAAGGGTTACGGTTGGAGTGCTAACGTTACTCTGAACGCTCAGCCTGCTGATTGGATTAGCTTGATGGCTGCTTATACTCACACTGTATCTAAGGAGGTTACCGGTATGCCTGGTTCGGCTGCTGAGTCTGCCTTCACATACGTTCCTACTTACGAGGGTCCAAACAACATCAAGTTGCACAACTCTCAGTATGTAACTCCTGATCGTCTGATCGCTTCTGCTACTATCCACGATAAGTGCGGTAACCACTATAACTTCATCTACGAGGCATATCGTGGTGGCTACAACTACTCTTACACAACTGTTAACGATATGAACGGCGACGGTTACAACTACGACGCTATCTATATCCCAACAGATGATCAGGTAGGTGTTGGTACAGGCGACTTCCGCTTCAAGACTCAGGACGACCTGACTCGCTTCATGGACTATGTTCATAAGGATAGCTACCTGAGCAAGCATCAGGGTACTTACGCCGAGGCTTACAGCGTTTACTCTCCATGGGTACACCGCATCGACTTCGGTTACAAGCACGACTTCAAGTTCAACGTAGGTCAGACTAAGCACATGCTGCAGCTCACCTTCGATATGAAGAACGTTCTTAACTTCTTCAACTCTTCTTGGGGTGTTGCTAAGCACCTGAATCCTGAGATTGGTAGCGAGGCTAAGATCCTGAAGTACGAGGGCGTTGATGCACAGGGTTATGCAACCTTCTCTACACCTTCTTCTATCAGCGGTAATACTCAGACTTGGACTACCAACTACGCTATCGGTCAGTGCTGGTACGCTTCTGTAGGTATCAAGTATTATTTCAACTAATTAATTAAGGTAAGATTAATATGAAACTAAAATATTTCATTCCGTCTCTCGTAGCAGTTGTAGCAGCTGTATTCACAAGCTGTTCTGACGGTAAGGATGCTACCTATCTTGAGGGAATTCGCGTTTCTCAGTCGTATGTAGCTCTGAACACTGCTGGTGGTTCTGCCTCTATCGATGTAACCACCAATGGTAGCTGGACTGTTACTGAGGTTCCCAAATGGCTCACCGTTTCACCTGCCTCTGGTACAGGTAACGGTACTATCACTTTCTCGGCCGACGCTGCCGAGGGTCGTAGCGGTTCAGTAAAGCTTAACTGTGGCGACGAGACTCAGATCATCAACATCATTCAGGGTCTTGTAACTATCAGCCCTGCTACTTGTGCTGAGGTTCTGGCTGGTCCCGACTCTAAGACTTATCAGGTAACTGGTACTGTTACCAGCATTGTAAATACCACTTATGGTAACTGGTACTTGAACGATGGTACTGGTGAGGTTTACATCTATGGTACACTCGACTCTAAGGGTAGCACCAAGAACTTCAGCAGCTGGGGCCTCGAGGTAGGCGACCAGATTACTGTTCAGGGTCCAAAGACTACTTATAATGGTACTGTAGAGCTGGTTGACGTAACTGTTGTTAAGATTGTTAAGTCACTCATCAAGGTTGATTCTCTCACAGTTGGTGGCGTTAAGGCTACTGAGCTGCCTGTAGCTGGTGGCGAGATCACTGCTCACCTCACCTGCAAGGGTACTGGCGTAGCTGTTGAGATTCCTGCCGACGCTAAGGATTGGCTGGGTGTTACCTCTTCAACAGTAGGTACTAACCCAACTGTTACCTTCTATGCTAAGGCTAACGAGGGTGGCGACCGTGAGACAACTGTTACCTTCAAGACCACCGATGGTTCTAAGGAGTACAGCTCACAGGCTACTATCTCTCAGAAGGGTGCTATCGTTGAGTGCAGCATTGCCGACTTCCTGGCTGCTGCCGTAGGTAATACTCAGTTCCGCCTCACTGGTGTTATCACCAAGATTGCAAAGGCTGAGTATGGTAACATCTACATTAAGGACTACTCTGGCGAGACTTACGTTTATGGCGTAGGTTCTAAGGGCGACTTCGAGAAGCTTGGCCTGAAGGAGGGTGATGTTATTACTCTCGTAGGTAAGCGTGGCGAGTACAAGGGAACTGCCCAGATGACTGGTGGTCAGTTCGAGAAGTCAATCAAGGTAACTGAGGTTTCTATCGCCGACTTCCTGGATAAGGAGGATTCTAAGGATGTTTACTATAGAGTTTCAGGTACTATCGACGAGATTGCCAACGATACTTATGGTAACCTGTACATCACAGATGGTACCAACCGCCTGTATGTATATGGCACATATCCTGGATGGGGTGCTACCGGTGATAACCGTAAGGGCGCTATCAAGAATCTGGGTATCGCAGTAGGCGACAAGCTCACCGTTATCGGTGTTAAGTCAACCTACAAGGGAACTCCTCAGGTTAATGGTGGTATCTACTTCTCTCACGAGAAAGCTGAGTAAAATTTAGATAAAGCTCAAAACTAACGCGCCAAAATGTTGTGGATAGCGACATTTTGGCGCTTTTAAATTCGATAAGTATGAATAAGATGTTTTATTCTTTAGCAGTCTTTGCATTGGTTGCTTGCGGTGGTGGTAGCAGTAGTAGCGATGGTCCTAATCCTACTCCCGATCCAACGCCTACACCTACACCAACTCCTACAGTAGGCAATGCTAATAAGAACGATGCTTCTGAGAATGCCTATCTGGCTCGTTTGGAAATGCCTAAGGCTCGTACCGATTCAAAGGTGATTACCCATACTACCAAGGATTATGGCGTAACCTATTCGGTAGAGTGGGATAGTAATATCCGTGCTCAGCGCTGGACTTGTTATGATATGAACAAGCGCAACGCTGCCAAGAACGGTAATACCCGTAAGTCGCTTTGGCCTGATGGTGATCCCTGGAACTACGATCCCGATGTAGCTACGAGCGATCAGCAGGCCACCTATAGCGAGCTCAGCAAGAGCTATTATCCTGGTTCTAAGGATTATTACGAAAAGGGTCACGTTTGTCCTTCAAACGACCGCCTTTATACCAAGGATGCTAACGAGCAGACTTTCTACATGACTAACATTCTGCCAATGGTAGGTAAGTTTAATGGTAAGCTTTGGCAGAAGATGGAGCTGCAGGTAAACAGCTGGGCTCAGAAGTTGGGCGATGGCGACACCATTTTTATCTGTAAAGGTGGTACCATCGATAAGGCCGATCAGATTCTTGGCAAGACAATCAACAATCATGTCGTGCCCAAGTACTTCTTCATGGCGCTGTTGTTTAAGAACGCTTCTGGCCCCGTACGTATGTTAGGCTTCTGGGCCGAGCATCTGAACGAAGACCATTCGAACGATGCCCTGAAAGGCTATGTAGTAAGCATCGACGATCTGGAGCAGAAAACAGGTATCGATTTCTTCTGTAACCTGCCCGACGATGTCGAGGAACAGTTAGAGGCTACGAAGAGCGAAGACATCATTTCTGCTTGGGGCCTTTAAGCTACTATTTGAAAAGTACTTAGATTTCAATTGAAAAGTACCTGGAACGCAAATGTTTTCTAGGTACTTTTTAATTTTTGTGGTTTTTATGTCATAAAAACTTGCATCCTATTGTTTTATTTTGTATCTTTGCCCCGTAAGTGGAACAAAATTAACTGGTTGGATGATGAAAAGACTTTCTACATTACTATTTGTACTTTTGACAATATCGCTTTCTGTTATGGCTCAGGTTACTACATCTGGTATTACAGGTGTGGTGATGGCTGATGGCGAAGAGGCTATCGGTGCTACCGTTACAGCCAAGCATGTGCCTTCGGGCTCTATCTATCGTGGTGTTACCAATATCGATGGTCACTACACGATTACAGGCATGAAGGCGGGCGGACCTTACGAGGTTGAGATATCGTATATCGGTTTCCAGACATCGCGTTTTACCGATATCCAGTTAGCGCTGGGTCAGAATGCTGTGGTTGATGCCACGCTGAGCGAGGGCTCAGAGATGATTCAGGAGATTGTGGTAACAGCTAAGGCCAACAATACCATGCGTAGCGACCGTAGTGGTGCTGTAACCAGTCTGAACGCTAACCAGATGGCTGCTGTGCCTAATATCGGTCGTTCTATGCTGGATATCATGAAGATGACGCCACAGTCGAGCTCGGCCAGCGGTATGGCTATTGGTGGTGGAAACTACCGCCAGTCGTATGTTACCATCGATGGTGCTTCGTTCAACGATTCGTTCGGTATGGAACCCAGTCCGCTGCCTGGTGGTGGCACTCCCATCTCGCTCGAGGCACTCGATCAGATGACCGTTTCGGTTACGCCTTACGATGTGCGTCAGAGTGGTTTTACTGGCGGTGGCGTGAATGCGGTTACCAAGAGTGGTACCAACACCTTTAAGGGTATGGCCTATACTTTCCTGACCAGTTCCGACCTGAAGGGTAAGAAGATTCGTAACGACCGGTTGCCCGTATCCAAGGGGCATAACAGCACCTTTGGCTTGAGCTTTGGCGGACCGATTATCAAGGATAAGCTCTTCTTCTTCCTTAACGGCGAGTACGAGGATAATGTGACGGCTGGACCTGCCGTGATGGCTTATAACCGCAGCGACCAGCCCTATTCGGCTACGAATCGTCGCCCCAAGTTGGCCGAGCTCGAGAGTCTGTCTACCTACATGCAGAACGCTTATGGTATTACCACAGGTCCTTGGCAGAATTATAACCTGAAAACGCCCGCTTATCGCCTGTTGGCCCGTATCGACTGGAACATCAACGACGATCATAAGTTTAACGTGCGCTTCACCAAGTCGAACCGTAAGGAGGCCAACCCCGCTTCGGCATCGCGTAGTATCGGTAGCAATCGCACCTCTATTATCTATGGTGGCAACCAGAACTCGTATGGCGGCAATACCGATTACGGTATGTCGTCGCTCTCAAGCCGTTATATGACCGAGTTCCGCTTCACTTCGGTAGCAGCCGAGCTCAATAGCAAGTTCGGTAAGCTGCATAACACCCTGCGTGGCACCTACTCGTATCAGGACCAGCCCCGTAGCAACGAGTATGGTGTTGATGTACCTGTGGTTGAGATTGTGATGAGCGATGGTCAGGGCCATTATCCTTACTGGGCGCTTACCGGCGATTTGTTTACTTATGGCAATGTGGCCAAGACCAAGACTACCGTGATTACCGACGAAATCAATATCCAGTTGGGTAAGCACAACCTGTTTGGCGGTTTGCAGTACGAGAACAACTGGGCTGCCAACGGCTATGCTCAGGCTGGTGCCGGCTATTATGCCTTTCAGGCCAGTCAGGACGAGATAGATAATGCCATCGTAAACAACGACTGGGGCCCGATTTTCGCAGTAGATCACACCCGCTTGTTTGGTATCACCTATGGCAATGGCGACAATCACGATCATTTTTTGGCTAAGATGAGCACCAACCAGTGGTCGCTCTATCTGCAGGACAACATGAGCCTCTCCGATCGTTTCCGCATGTCGCTTGGTTTGCGTTTCGAGCTGCCCTCTTATCCCAGTCTGAAGGATAATTTCAACGAGGAGTATTATAAGATTAGCTTTGGTGGCGAGCATTTCCGCACTGATAACGTGCCCAAAGCCAGCATCTCGGTATCGCCGCGTGTGGGCTTCAACTGGGATATTACCGGCAATCGTAACCTGATACTGCGTGGTGGTTCGGGCCTCTTCATCGGTCGCCTGCCGTTTGTTTGGCTCATCTCGGCTGTAGGCAACTCAGGTATGGGACAAACCTCGTATATTGCCTCGCAAACCAAGGGTATTATTCCTACCTTTACCACCAGTCAGCAGAATATGCTGCAGCAGATAGGTGCTCAGAGCAAGATTTCGGTGCCCAGCAGCGCCACTATCCTGAGCGATAACCTGCGTATGCCCAAAACGTGGAAAACCTCGTTGGCACTCGATGCCAAGCTGCCTGGCGATATCGACTTTACCATCGAGGGTATCTATAACCGCGATATCAACCCCGTAGTAGTGGCCAATCGCGACATCTACTGGGATGGCACTTCTACTATCGACTTAGGTCACGGCGATGTGCGCCATAAGATGTCGTATTACGATGCCAACTCTTCCGCTTATGTGCTCGAGAATGCAGGTCATAAGGCCTACTATATGTCGCTCAGCGCCCAGTTGCGTAAGAAGTTCGACTTTGGGCTCGATCTCTCAGCCAGCTACACCATCTCAAAGGCCAAGACCTATACCGATGGTATCGGCAACCAGGTGGCATCGGCCTATAACAACTACCGCAACTCGGTTAATGCCGTTAATGATAACGAGCTGGGTTACGCCACCTACGTGGCGCCTAACCGCTTGCTGCTCTCGGCCAGCTACACACTCAACGAGGGAAAGAACAACACCTCGCACTTCTCGTTGGTTTACGATGGCTACCAGTATGGTTTCCTTACCGAGTATGCTTTCAGCCGTTACAGCTATATCTTCTCGGCCAACGTTAACAGCGACGCCTTGGCGCCTGCCAACCTGATTTATGTGCCCGCCTCGCGCCAGGAACTCGACAGCTGGGACTTTGCCGAGAGTACCTACGGCGCTAACCATCAGGTATATACCGCCCAGATGCAGCGCGACGATTTCTGGGCCTATATCCAGCAGGACGATTATCTGAAGCATCGCACCGGTAAGTATGCCGAGCGTGGTGGCGCTAAGATGCCTTGGCACCATCAGATCGACTTTAAGTTCGAGCATGATATGAGTCTCCTCTGCGGTAAAACCAAGCACACCCTGCAGTTAGGTGTCGATATCCTCAACCTGCCCAATTTCCTTAACAAGAAGTGGGGACTTTACAAGCAGGTTACCGAAACGTCGCTGCTCTCTTATAGCAAGGGTCAATACACCTATAACACCGTTAATGGCGAGCGCCACCTGCACACCTATTCCGATTTCCTCGGTCTGCAGTCAACGTATCAGATTATGTTTACTATTCGTTATCTGTTTAATTAATAGAGATTAATCCTCGCCGAAAGGCGGGGATTTTCTCTGATTTTTTGTTAATTATCCATTTTCACTCCCCTATTCTCAATTATATTTTGTAACTTTGCAACACTAAAAAATTATCTATCATGAATTTAAAGAGGTTGCTACTAATATTATTGAGTATAATTACTTATGTGGATGCTTATCCTGATGGATTCGTGTATTCAAAATATACGGTTTTGGATGGATTAAACGACAACCATGTGCAACATATCCTTCAGTTGTCCGATGGTCGGATGGCTTTTACCACTTTGGGTAATATCAATCTTTATGATGGCTACAGGTTTCAGACGATTCATTTTAACGGTAAAGACATCGACCGATATACCTTGAGTAATTACAAGGGGGCTTATCGGGTTTATGAGAGTAAGGATCATCTACTCTGGGTTAAGAATTTCAAGCAAGTATGGTGTGCCGACCTTAAAACTAATCAATATGTCAGTCATCTTGAAGCATATTTCAGGAACGAGGGCGTTCGCGGCTCTGTGATCGACTTGTTTGTTGATTCAAGTCTGCAGATATGGTTGTTAACATCTCGTGGACTTTGGAACGGTCAGTTTGGACAGATGTTAAAGATATCCGCTCATTGGGGGCAGCTCCAGGATGTAGAGTTTCATAAGGGCAAGGTATTCCTGTTTTTCAGTACAGGTCTTGTTGCTGCTTACGATGCCAAGAGTGGCCGGTTGCAATATACTTCAGATGCGTTTGGTCCTCAGGAACGGTCGTTATATACTGAGACTTCGATGATTACCAAAGGCAGCGACGGACGTATCTATCAGCTTCGTGGTAATGGTTGGACTCATACAGTATGCTTGGTTTTCGACCCTACCACGCGCCGTTGGCAACAGCTGTTGAAAGTACCTTATCTGTTACATACGATGTTTGTTACCCAAGAGGGCAAGATTTATATATCGTGTGCCAAAGGTTTATGGGTGATTGATCAGCAGCAGCACAGCTATGTGCTGAAGGAGCATCTTAAGATAGACGATGGAACGACAGAGAGCGCAGTCTCAAACACAATCTATCAAGACTCTGAGGGCGGTATCTGGATTGGAACCTATAATCATGGTTTGCTTTATACCCATACTCTCCGCAACCGGATGCGTAGTGCTCCGCATCTTAGCGATCTGGGTGTGACCTACGCGTTTCCCGAAAAAAGCGATATTAAGTATTATCAGGCAAGTAGAGTTACCGATACTCTTGTTGATAGTCGAGGTTGGAAGTGGATAAGTACTACGGATGGTGTCCATCTTGAAATTCCAGACAAGCCGGTCAAGCGTTTTTATATGGAAGAAGGTCTGGCTTCTGATTTTGTGCATGGTATTACCGAGGACTTCAATCATCATATCTGGCTTTCAACCAGCAGGGGCATCACTCAGATACGGATTCCGGAATTCCTCTTTTCGAGTTATAGCTGGGCTGATGGTGCCTTAAAAGGCGAATACTCTGATGGTAAAACAGCAACTCTACCCGATGGAAGCATCATCATGGGTGGTCTGAATGGCTGGACATTGTTTCATCCCGACAGTTTGCTAACGCCAGCCATTCCATTACGCCCAGCATTGGTGGGGCTTTCTGTGAATGGCGAGTCAGAAGAGCGTGTAACCTTCCTTAGGGAAAAAGAGTTCGATTATCAGCACAATTCTCTTTCTTTTGTTTTCTCGGCACAAAACTATGCTCAGCCCGAGCGTACGATCTATCGTTACCGTTTGCTGAATGCGAGCGACACCACGTGGAAGGTTGTAACCCCTCATAGCACGCAGGGGATTCTCAGCAACAACGGCATTTTGTCATTGTCATTTGTTCATCTGTCTCCTGGCGACTATACACTTCAGGTTATGGCGTCATTAGATGCTGATGCCTGGCAGGGAGAGATGAGAGAATTTCATTTTGTAATCCATCATCCTTGGTGGTCCACTACATGGGCCTATCTGCTATATGTTGTTTTGATATGTGGTTTTATTGTAGGCTGCTTTGCCTTGTACAGGCATCAAATAAAGATGCGTCATAATGAGGAGATATTGTTGCTGAAGATAAAGAACCTGATAGAGCAGGTAGGACAATACGAGCGACAGACCGATGTGACCGAATCCGAATTGAAGGAAGAGCCGAAGCTGAGCCCTTCCGACAATGAGTTTCTGACTCGGGCTATTAAATTGGTCGAAGAGAATATCGACCAGCCATACACGGTCGAGCAATTAAGTCACGATCTGTGTATGGAGCGTACCGGGCTCTATAAGAAATTAACGCTTTTGATGGATACCTCGCCTGTCATATTTATCCGCAATATCCGACTTCGTAAAGCTGCCGAGATGCTATTGCAAGGCGAGAAAAGCATTTCCGAAATAGCCGTTGCAACAGGTTTTGGTTCGTCCAGCTATTTCAGTAAATGCTTCCAGAAAGCGTATGGATGTAAGCCCTCAGAATATACAAATAAGACAAATGAAGAAATAAGCTGATTCATTTGTCTTATTCTTCATTTGTTTTGTTCAAATCAACATTTGTCTTGTGATAAATGCCTGTTTTTCTAGTACCTTCGCACCGCCAATAAATTCTTTTTATTAAAAACATTTATGATAATTAACAATCTAAAAAAGCCATCAGGGAGTTTTGTATTGGCTCTGATGATGGGGGCTGGAATGGGTAGCATACCCTTACCAGTTTGTGCGAAGGTGATTGTCCAGCATGTTCAGCAGGTTGGGCAGGTGAAAGGTCAGGTAGTAGATGAAAATGGCGATCCCGTTATCGGTGCTACCATTCAGGTAAAGGGCACCAAGAATGGTACCGTTACCGATTTGGATGGTCGTTTTTCGATTCCAAATGCCATTGGCCAAACACTTACGGTATCGTATGTCGGCTACAAGAAGGTAGAGCTGGTGGCAAGTACAGCCTCGTTGAAAATTACGCTTGAGTCGGAGGTGTCGGCATTGAACGAGGTGGTTGTCATTGGCTATGGTACACAGCGAAAGGGTGATGTCACCAGTTCTGTAGGAAGTGTAAAGAGCGAGGACTTTACTGCTGGCGCTATCAATGATGCCGGACTGCTGATTCAGGGCAAGATTGCTGGTCTTGCAGTTACTAACACCACGGGCGACCCAACGGGAGGAACCCAGATATCACTTCGTGGTAATACTACTATTCTGGGTGCATCAACCAATCCGCTGATTCTTGTTGATGGTGTTCCTGGCGATTTTGGCACAGTAGCGCCCGAGGATATCGAAAGTATCGATGTGCTGAAGGATGGTTCTGCAGCAGCTATCTATGGCTCGCGCGGAACAAATGGTGTGGTGATGATAACCACCAAGAAGTCGAAAGGTGACAATATCAATGAAGTGCAGTACAGCGGTTATCTCAGTACCTCAACCATTGCCAAGCGGTTGGATTTTTGTAATGCTGCCGACTATCGCCAGCAAATCCAGGATGGCTTGCGCGATGCTTCTTGGGATCTTGGTCACGACACCGATTGGGTAGGCGAGATGCTGCGCACCCCGCTCAGTCATGTGCATAACCTTTCTTATAAAGGTGGAAGCAGTAAAACGAACTACATTTTCAATTTAAACTATAGAAACCTGCAGGGTATTTTTAAGCGTTCAGACAAGCAGGAGTTCCAAGGTCGTGCCGAGATTAATCACAGCATGTTCGACGACAAACTGCGATTTAATTTCCAGTTGATAGCCAACAAGATTGATTATACCTCTACTGGTGATGGTGGTAGTTTTAATACCTATAGCTATCGTCAGGCGCTGATTCACAATCCTACGGAACCCGTCAAGAATGATGATGGTACATGGCGCGAGAATACCGGAATTTTCAATTACGACAACCCTATTGCTCGTATCTATGAGTGTGATGGCAATCAGGATATCTCGTTATTCCGTGTAAGTTCCAATATTACCTATAATCCTATCAAGGCGCTCACTTTGAAGGCCCTGCTTTCTTACGACAAGCGCAACCAGAATGGTGGTTATTATGAAACCAAACAGCATATCTCTACCATCCGCGATGGTCGTAACGGCTATGCTTCAACAGGTTCGTCGGATAATATGACTAAGCTGTTAGAACTCACGGCGCAGTTCCATCATACATTTGGTGCGCACACTGTTCAAGCTCTTGTGGGCTACAGTTATCAGGGAAACCGCTATACCAACCAGTATGAGCAGAATTACGATTTTCCAACCGACCTTTATAGCTATCATAACATTGGTCAGGGACAGGCTTTGAAAGAGGGGCTTGCCACCATGTACAGCTATATGCTCGATACCAACCTGATTGGCTTTTTTGGCCGTCTGAACTATAACTATAAGGACCGTTATCTGTTAATGGCCAGTATCCGTCACGAGGCAGCCAGCCAGTTAGCAGGTACCGATAAGCCTTGGGGAACTTTCCCATCCCTATCTCTAGGATGGCGTATCACCGAAGAACCGTTTATGCAGCGCCAGCAGATGTTCAACGATATCAAACTGCGTGCCGGTTATGGTGTAACGGGCTCACAACCCAGCCAGTCGTTCCTTGGTAAATCAATGCTTGGCTATGGCGACTACTATCTCTATAACGGCAAGTGGATTCGTGCCCTGCAACCTACTCAGAATGCCAATCCCAGTCTGAGATGGGAGGAGAAGCATGAGTTTGATGTCGGTCTTGATTTTAGTGTTCTCAACTATCGTGTCAATGCAAGTATCGACTGGTACTATCGCCTGATTAAAGGTCTGCTTTACGACTATTCCGTACCCTCTCCTCCCAATCTTTATACACGAACACGTGCTAATGTCGGTGAGATGAGTAATGCCGGTATTGAGGTGATGGTTAACGCTATTCCCGTAAAGACTAAAAACTTTGAGTGGAACACCACCGTTACCTTCTCAACCAATACAAATAAACTGAAGAGTCTGTCGAATGATCTGTATCAGGCCTCTACCGACTACTTTATGACAGGTTGGATACAAGAGCCTATCAAGACCGAGTCGCACATTGTACGCGTAGGTCAGTCGGTAGGAGATATATATGGCTTTAAGGTTGTAGATGTTGACAACGACGGCAAATGGATTTATGAAGACCGAGATGGAAATTTGGTTGGCTATGATGATTTCCAGCACTCGTTCGAGGATAAGAAGGTGATTGGAAACGGTCTGCCCTCATGGTATTTAGGTTTCAACAACCAGTTTAAGATTAAGAATTGGGATTTGGCTGTGAATATGCGTGGTGCCTTTGGATTCCAGATTATCAATTCAGCGCGCGCTTTCTACGAGAACCGCAGCCGTCAGGACTGGAATCGCCTGCGTTCGGCCTACGATAAGGTGTTCGGCAAAGCGGTGCTCAACAGCCTCTGTTCCGAGGAGTTTAATAGCTACTATGTCGAGGATGGCGACTACTGGAAGATCGACAATATCACAGTAGGCTACAATTTCCATCGTATTGGTAAGTACATTAAGGCACTTCGTCTATACGGTTCGGTTAATAATGCTCTGACCATCACAGGTTATAAAGGAACAGATCCTGAAGTATCTGTAGCCGGACTGAATCCTGGCTACGACGATCGCGACCAGTATCCGCACGTGCGCTCATTTACTTTAGGTTTGAATGTCACATTTTAATTAAGAACATAGGATTATGAAAAGTAAAATATATATAGGTATGCTGACCGCAGCCCTTTCGTTAACGGCGGTCTCTTGTACAGAATTGGAGGATACAAGCTATAATAGCATTATTGCAGATGGTTTTCAGCCAACCAACGAGGATGTCGGTTCTCTTTTAGCATCGGCTTATGTGTCATGGCGTAAAACCTTCCTGTTGTGGAATGGTGTGGCTCGTGCCGAGATGTTATGCACCGATGAGGATATTATTCCTGCCCGCCCCAACGGATGGGTTGATGGTGGCGTCTATAAGCGCATGCATCAGCATAAATGGACCAGCGAGGATGATATTCCCTTGCAGTCGTGGGTGCGTACCTACGATGGCATCAATGCCTGCAACCGAGTGCTCTTCCAGATCGAGTCGGGCCAGATCGACCTTGGCGAACGCCAGGCATCTGTCATTTCCGAGTTGAAGGTTCTACGCGCTTCTTATTACTATTTGCTTGACGATTTGTTTGGCAATGTACCTATTATCACACAGTTCGATGTGCCCGAGGGCTACCTGCCCGAGCAGAGCAGTCGTAAGGGAGTTTACGAGTTTATTATCAAGGAACTGACCGAGAATATTCCGAACCTGAGCGAAGAAGTCAATACCGAGTATTATGGTCGATTCAACAAGTGGGCAGGCTATACCTTACTGGCCAAGATGTACCTTAACTCTGAGGTGTTCTCGGCAGGAGCGTATCATGACTACGACAAATGTATCGAGGCCTGTAATCAGGTGCTGAACTGTGGTAAATATCAGTTAGAGTCCGAGCACGCCAATGTGTTCGTCACTCATAACGAGAACTCTAAGGAAATTATTTTCTCGCTTCCTTTCGACGAGACCTACGTGACCGATTGGAACGGTTTTGATTATCATATGTATTCGCTCCAGCCTGAGAATCAGGCCACCTTTAACTTTAAGGAAACTCCTTGGGGTGGTGCATGTGTCATCCCTCAGTATATCGATACCTTTGATCCCGACGATGAGCGCTTGAAGGACGACTTTATTTCTGGTCCTCAGTATGATATGTCGGGCAACCCGCTGAAGTGTACGATGGGCGATTTGGTTGGCGAACCTCTTGTTTATGTCAACGAGGTAACCAGCATCGACGCCTCACAGGAGAATCACGGTTATCGTTGGGGAAAGTTCGAGTATGCCCCAGGCATCACCAATCGCCTGAGCAATGATTTCCCGATTCTTCGCTATGCCGATGTCTATCTGATGAAAGCTGAGGCTTTGTTGCGAACCGGAAAGGCCGACGAGGCTGCTGCCCTTGTGACGATAGTGCGTGAGCGTAATTTTACCGCACATCCCGAGAAAGCTGCCGTAACAGGCGATGCCTTGCTCAAGAACAGCTGCTATGATTATGGCCGCAGAGATAATATTTCAGTAACGCATGACCAGGCTGAAATCAAGTATGGCCGCATGCTCGATGAGCTTGGCTGGGAATTCTCGCAGGAGGGGCGCCGTCGTCAAGACATGATCCGTTTCGGGGTGTTCACTACGCGTTCTTGGTTCTCGCACGATGCCAGTGATGAAACAAAGAATCTCTATCCCATCCCCAATAGTCAGATCCTGACCAATGGAAAGTTGAAACAGAATCCTGGATATTAAGAAGATATGAAAAAACGAACAAGCATTTTGGCAGTACTGCTTTGTATGGCTGCTACTGCAGTTAACGCCGAACCTGTCGAGGTTCAGGCAGGTCCGACTCATGTAAGGCTGGAATTTTACACTCCTCAAACAGTACGTGTCACTAAGGCACCCGTAGGCCATCAGTATGAGAGTCATAGTTTGGTGGTGATAGCCAAGCCCGAAGAGGTGAAGGTTACGCGTAGTGGAAACACCGTGAGCAGCAGTGTGCTCACAGTGAAAATTGACCCGAAGACAGGTGCGTTGACATTCCTGGCAAAGGGTAAAGTACTGCTGCGCGAGAAAGGTGCTCCACAGTTCGAGGCCCGCACAGCAGGCCCCGATGCAGGCAAATACCGTGTCACCCAAACATTCTCGCTCGACCGTCATGAGGCCATCTACGGTTTGGGTACCTTCCAAAATGGCAAGATGAACCGGCGTGGTGAGCACAAATTGATGGAACAGTCAAATCTTGAAGACTTCCAAAATGTGCTGCAGTCCATCAAAGGATGGGGCATCTACTGGGACAACTATTCTCGGACTCAGTTCGACGATGATGCCGTGAATGGCATGTCGTTCTCGTCCGAAGTTGGTGATTGTGAGGATTATTACATGATGTATGGTGGCTCTGCCGACGGTGTTATTGCTCAGATACGTCATCTTTCGGGTGATGTGCCTATGTTCCCATTGTGGACCTATGGTTTCTGGCAGTGCAAGGAGCGCTATAAGAGTGCTGCTGAGGTGCTTGGCGTTGTTGACAAATACCGTAAACTGCAAGTACCTATCGATGGTATCATTCAAGACTGGCAGTACTGGGGTTCAAACTATCTCTGGAACGCGATGGACTTTCTTAACGAAGAGTTTGCCAATGGCGATCAGATGATCAACCAGATACATCAGAAGCATGCTCATTTTATGATTTCGATCTGGGCCAGCTTCGGCCCTAAAACTCAGGCTTACCATCAGCTCAACGAGAAGAATTTGCTGTTCGACTTTGAGACATGGCCCCAGAGCGGACTGCCTTTCTGGCCTCCACGTATGGAGTATCCGTCGGGCGTGCGTGTTTATGATGCTTTCTCTCCCGAGGCTCGCGACATCTATTGGCAGAACCTGAAGCGATTGTTCGATAAGGGTACGGATGCCTGGTGGATGGATTCTACCGATCCGGATTTTTTTAATCCTCAGGATTATCACTACGATCATAAGGCCGGCCCGAATGGCACCTGGCGCTCCCTCCGCAATGCCTTCCCGTTAGAAACGGTGCGTGGCGTGTACCAGTCGCAGCGAAAGGAGTCCGACCAGAAGCGTGTTTTCATCATGACGCGTTCTGCCTTTGCCGGTCAGCAGCATTACGGTTCAGGTTTGTGGAGTGGCGATGTGACGTCGTCGTGGGATATGCTGCGAAAGCAGGTTCCCGCCGGCTTGAGCTATTCGCTTACAGGCTGTCCTAACTTCAATACCGATATTGGCGGCTTCTTCTGTGGCTCGTATAATACCAAAGGTCCTAACTCGGCTCCAACAAATCCACAGTATCAGGAGTTGTATGTGCGCTGGATGCAGTACGCCTTGTTCTGCCCCGTGTTCCGCAGTCATGGTGCTGATGCACCTCGTGAGATTTGGCAGTTTGGAAAGAAGGGTGAGATGGTCTATGACATCATAGAAAAGCTCATTCGTTTCCGCTATCGGCTGATTCCTTATCTATATAGCACTGCATGGCAGGTTACTCGCAATAATGACAGTTATTTGCGTCCTTTGTTCAGTGATTTTGCTTATGACAAGAAAGTGTGGAACATGACCGATGAGTTTATGTTCGGGCATAGTATTTTGGCAGCGCCAATCCTCGAAGCTCAATATACGCAGGAGCGGATTATCCGTGAGGACGCCATGACTGGTTGGGATAAAAAGACTATAAAGGCGGAAAATGGTGACTCTGTTGTTGACTGGAGTGATCTTAAAATTGCTACGAAATACTTGCCAAAGGGAACCACTTGGTATGATTTCTGGACGGGCAAAAGCTATCGTGGTGGACAGATGATTACTATCCAGACCTCTCTAAGTCATATCCCGATGTTTGTACGTGCTGGCAGTATTTTGCCTCTCGGACCGGAGATGCAATATGTCAGTGAGAAAAAATGGGACAATCTGGAAATTCGTCTTTACCCAGGTGCTGATGGTGACTTTACGCTTTATGAAGACGAAGGCGATAATTATAATTACGAGCATGGCGTCTATTCGACAATAGCATTTCACTGGAATGACAGCAGTCATACGCTTTCCATTGGTGAACGACAGGGGCAGTTCCCAGGAATGCTTACTGTCCGCAAGTTTACAGTTGTGCTCCCCGATGGTACATCCCGAACCGTCGATTATAGCGGACAAGAAATAATGATTAAACTGATTTAACTTTATTAAAAGCATTGAATCCTCGCCGAAAGGCGGGGATTTTCTATGATTTTATGTTAATTATCAACTTTCGATTATCAATTATCAATTTATTTGTGTAACTTTGCAGCCAAATTATATAATAGTAAATTGTCAAATTGTAAATAGAGATGGCACAAGAAGATGTATTTAAGAAGATCGTGAGCCACTGTAAGGAGTATGGCTTTGTATTCCCCTCAAGTGAGATTTACGATGGTTTAGGAGCCGTTTACGATTACGGTCAGAACGGTGTAGAGTTGAAGAATAACATTAAGCAGTATTGGTGGAAGGCTATGACGATGCTTCACGAGAACATCGTTGGTATCGATAGTGCCATCTTTATGCACCCCACCATTTGGAAGGCATCAGGTCACGTTGATGCTTTCAACGATCCCTTGATTGACAACCGCGACTCAAAGAAGCGTTACCGCGCCGATGTACTCATCGAGGATCAGATTGCCAAGTACGACGAGAAGATCCAGAAGGAGGTTGAGAAGGCCCGCAAGCGTTTTGGCGACAGCTTCGACGAGGCAAAGTATATGGAAACCAGCGAGCGCGTAAAGGAGACAAAGGAGAAGCGCGACAATCTGCACGCCCGTTATGCCGAGGCTATGCAGGGTCCTGATCTCGAGGCTCTGAAGCAGATTATCCTCGACGAGGAGATTGTTGATCCTATCAGCGGTACCAAGAACTGGACCGACGTTCGTCAGTTCAACCTGATGTTCGCTACCGAGATGGGTGCCAGCGCCGATGCTTCGATGAAGGTTTACCTGCGTCCTGAGACTGCTCAGGGTATCTTTGTAAACTACCTGAACGTGCAGAAGACCGGTCGTATGAAGATTCCTTTCGGTATCGCTCAGATTGGTAAGGCTTTCCGTAACGAGATTGTAGCCCGTCAGTTCATCTTCCGTATGCGTGAGTTCGAGCAGATGGAGATGCAGTTCTTCGTACAGCCCGGCACTGAGCTGGAGTGGTTCCCCAAATGGAAAGAGACCCGTATGAAGTGGCATCAGGCTCTGGGCTTCGGTGCAGAGAACTATCGTTTCCATGACCACGACAAGCTGGCCCACTATGCCAACGCTGCTACTGATATCGAGTTCAAGATGCCATTCGGCTTCAAGGAGGTAGAGGGTATTCATTCTCGTACCAACTTCGACCTCTCGCAGCATGAGAAGTATAGTGGCAAGAGTATCAAATATTTCGATCCTCAGACCAACGAGAGCTATACACCATATGTCATCGAGACTTCAATCGGTGTTGACCGTATGTTCCTGAGTATCATGTGTCACGCCTACGAGGAGGAGAAGCTCGAGAATGGCGAGACCCGCGTAGTTCTGAAGTTGCCTGCAGCTCTGGCTCCTGTGAAGTGTGCCGTGATGCCATTGGTGAAGAAAGACGGTCTGCCCGAGAAGGCTCGCGAGATTATCGATCAGCTGAAGTTCCACTTCAATTGTCAGTACGACGAGAAGGATTCTATCGGCAAGCGCTATCGTCGTCAGGACGCTATTGGTACACCGTACTGCGTGACCGTAGACCACGACACGCTGAACGATGGTTGCGTCACCCTGCGTTTCCGCGATACGATGGAGCAGGAGCGCGTGAAGATCAGCGAGCTCAACTCAATTATCGAGGATAAGGTGAGCATCGCCAGTCTTCTTAAGAAATTGCAATAATGAGAGAATGAGAAAATGAGAAGTTATCTTATGAGTCTGTCAAGAACGGGAATGAAAGTGTTGAGAATGTTTCTCATTCTCTCATTTTCTCAATTTCTCATTTTCTTGACTTCTTGCAGTAAGGAAACCACGGAGGAAGAGGAATACGCGAACTGGCAGGAGAAGAATGATGCCATGATCGAACAATGGGCTTCAAACTCCGCGTTCACCACCTATAAGACCTACACCAAGGACCAGACTACGGCAGGAAAGAACAGTGACTACATTTACGTACAGATCCTCGAGGAGGGTTCATCCAGCATCTGTCCAATGTATACCGATACGGTACGCGTTATGTATCGTGGACGCCTGCTTCCTTCCAAGTCCTATCCAGAAGGCTATGTCTTCGACCAGACTTATGCCAAGGACTTCTCCTGGCAGACAGCCAATGCCCTGGACTTTGTAAGCTCAGGTCTGGTAGACGGCTTCGCAACAGCCATCATGAGAATGCATAAAGGTGACCGCTGGCGCGTACATATCCCATATACACTGGGCTACGGGACCAGCTCCTCTACATCAGGAATCCCTGCCTATAGCGACCTGATCTTCGAGATTGCCCTCGTTGACTTCTGGTCGCCTGGCGAGACCTATCCATCTTTCAAGACAAGATAAGAACAACTAAAAACAAGCCAACACTATGCCGAAGTATGCTGATTACATCAAACGAATTGAAATCGACTCACTCTGGAGTGGGAAGAAGCATATCGTGTGGGAACTGAACCGTCAGGTGAATATCCTCAGCGGTTCGAACGGTGCCGGTAAGAGTACCATCCTGAACAAGGTGGTGAAGGGACTATCTGCTGGCGGCGAGTTCCCTTCTCACATGCTGAAGGGTGTGCATCTGGAAGTGGAACCAGAGGATGCCAAGTGGATCCGCTACGACCTGATACGCTCATTGGACTCCAATCTTCAGCAGACATTCGCTGAGAATAACGGTATCCTGAATCAGGCAATGACGGCATTGGCAGGCATAGGAGCAGGATCGCTGCTCGACATGCAGCTTTTCCAACTGCAACGCAAATATCTGGATTACCAGGTGAATATAGGCAACCGCATCATCGAGAAGCTCCAGACAGGTGATGCTGAAGCCGCCCAACAGATGTCGCAGAAGAAGACGCGGTTCCAGGATATCGTCGACGAGCTGTTCAGCGATACAGGCAAGAAGATTATCCGCACAGCAAACGAACTGCAATTCACACAGATTGGTGAGGTACTGTTGCCCTATCGTCTGTCGAGTGGCGAAAAACAGATCCTGATCATCCTGCTCACGGTACTAGTGGAGGACGATCTGCCCTACGTGCTTTTTATGGACGAGCCCGAAGTGTCGCTGCATCTGGAATGGCAGAAACGACTGGTGGACCTCTGTCTGGAACTGAACCCCAACGTACAGATTATTCTGACTACCCACTCACCCGCCATCGTCATGAATGGTTGGGTGGACTCTGTTACAGAGGTTTCCGATATTACTATATAAATAGCAACAGACTACAGGACTATATGCCAAGTAGACTGAAGGAAAATCTTAACTCTCGCTATTTTGAGGCGGCTAACTCTCTGACGTCCAAAAAAGCACGACATAGGATAGTGGCCTACGTCGAGAGCTACGATGATATCTATTTCTGGCGGACGGTTCTCAGCGAGTTTGAGGATGATAAGCGCTATTTCGAGGTGATGCTCCCTTCTAAAGGAAACCTGACACGCGGCAAGAAGTCCGTGCTGATGAACTTCCTTGAAGGTGAACCCCTTGGCCGGGACATGATTGCCTGTGTCGATGCCGACTATGACTATGTGATACAAGGACATACAGCCCAATCACGCAGGGTTCTCGAAAGCCCATATGTATTCCATACCTACGTCTATGCCATTGAGAACTTCCAGTGTTATGCTCCTTCGTTGCATAATGTCTGCGTATCCGTCACACTCAATGACCATCGTATCTTCGATTTCAGAGGCTATTTCCAACAGTTCAGCGAGGCTTTGTTCCCACTGTTTGTATGGTCGGTCATGTTCTACCGTAACGGCAATTACCCCAAGTTCTCGATTACCGACTTCAACCGTATTGCCGATCCTGGCGGTTTCAACGTGCAGAACCCGGAGGCATCCATAGCCAATGTCAGAAGGAAGGTACATACGAAGATCAACGACCTGCAACGACAGTTCCCTGATGCCAAGGATGAGTACCTCGCCACAAAGGAAGACATCAAGGCACTTGGTGTCACCCCGCAGACCACCTATTTATATATACAGGGGCATCATCTGTTCGATACGGTGGTCTCACCTATCCTATCCAAGGTATGCAATCTGCTACGTCAGGAGCGTCAGAATGAGATCTACCATGCCACTGCCCATAAGACTCAGAAACGTAATGAAATGTCCTGCTACGAAAACTCATTGCAGGACATCAAGGTGATGCTCAAAAAGAACAGTGGCTATATGGTCTCTGAACAGTTCCGACGCGTTCAGGAAGACATTCGCAATTATTTAGACGTAAGTCTCTAGAAACTTTATTTCGCCTTCTACCTTAACTTCTTTAGCCGTTGCTGGCAGCAAAATGGTGTCGCCCATTTGGAACGACATTGTCTTACCCTCACAGATCAGTTTACCTGCGCCTTTGACACCAATCAGAATCACGAATGAGTCGAGTTCGGAGTAGTCGAGTATCATGGGCTCTGTCAAGTCATAGACGGCTGTGGTGAAGTAAGGACTGGTTGCTACCTGCACACCTTCGTTCTTTAAGGGCTTGTATTCCGTACGATAGTTGGGCAACACGGTGTAGTCGATACTCTCAGCAGCCAATTGAGTATGGAGCTCACGATAGTTGCCATTCTTGTCTTTGCGTTTGAAATCGTAGATACGATAGGTGACGTCTGATGTCTGCTGGATCTCTGCTACGAAACAGCCGGCACCGATGGCATGGATGCGGCCTGCGGGGATGAAGAACACATCGCCCTCATTCACTTCATAGCGAGCCAAAGCATCAGTGATGGTGTCGTTCTCCACCATCTGTTTGTATTGTTCAGGTGTAATCTGCTGCTTTAGGCCATTATAAAGCATCGCCCCAGGCGTGGAGGCAAGGGCATACCACATCTCAGTTTTCCCCCGGTTCTTGCCCTGGCGATGAGCGATCTCATCAGAAGGATGTACCTGAATAGACAAGTCCTGACAGGCATCGATGAATTTGATCAACAAAGGGAACTCATCGCCAAAGCGCTGGTAGTTCTCTACGCCGACCAGGCTGCCCTTCAGTTCTCTGACAAGCTGGTTCAGGCTCATGCCTTTGTACTGGCCATTGGCCACAATCGTCTCATTGCCGCTGACGCCTGAGATTTCCCAACTCTCGCCAACATTCTCAAGTTGCGCATCTAAATGCTTAAAAGGGATAATCTTACTGCCTCCCCAGAGTGTCTGTTTCAGCAGCGGTTCAAATTTAATCATCATTATAATAGTTTTACCTTTTTACTTTTCTACCTTTTTACCTTTATCAGTTCTCTTTCCAAAAGCTGGGTGTAAACAGTACCAGAACCGTCATGATTTCAAGACGTCCCATAAGCATCAACACGCAAAGCAACCACTTGAGATAATCGGGAAGCATGCCCCATGACATGACGTGGCCTATCTCATTTTCCAGAGATGGTCCGACATTACTGACACAACTCAAAGCTATGACGATGGAATTCGTGGTGTCAATACCAGATATCAGCATGATGGAAGTCGTCACCGTAATCATAAGAATTGTCATGGTGAAGAAAGCAAAAAGCGAAATCAAACGGTTTCTCGGAACATTCTGACCATTAACCTTCACAGGTAACACTGCATTAGGATGCAGTGCCTGACGGAAATTGTTTTGTATCACCTTGAGCAACATCACACCTCGTATACACTTAAATCCACCACTCGTACTACCAGCACAGGCACCCAGATACATGACCAGCCCCAGAATAATCCAAGTGATATGGGGCCATTGGGCTACATCGTCGCTGAACATACCCGTCGTCGTAATAAAGGCAACCACCTGGAACAAGGCATTTCTGAAGGCCTCCTCCCAATCATAGCCCACATTGACCACCAACATATACATAATCCACAATGTGGCAATAAGTACGACACTGATATACAACTTAAACTCGGAATTCTTGAACAACGAACTGAACTTCATCTTAAAGATGGCTACATAAAGCAATGTAAAATTGATACCTGCCAGGAACTGAAAGATGATACAGATATAATCCACCGTTGGCGAACAGAAATGAATCGTACTATCATTATGAATAGAGAATCCGCCAGTGGCTGTCGTGGTCATCGAGTAATTGGTGGCTTCAAACCAGTCCATACCAGCCAGCCAGAATGCCACACCACAACTGACGGTCAATATCAGGTAAATAGACCAGATCCACTTAGCTGTAGTTGTCAGTCTCGGATGCATCTTAGCCTTAATGGGGCCTGTGGCTTCTGCTGCAAACACCTTCACACTGCCGCCAACCAGCGAAGGAAGAATGGCAATGGTGAAGAAGACTATTCCCAATCCACCTACCCACTGCATCAGCGACCGCCAGAACAGAATACCATGCGGCAGACACTCTACATCGTCGAAGATGGTGGCACCCGTCGTAGTGAATCCCGATGTCGCCTCGAAATAAGCATCTGTCAGATTCGTTATACATCCATGGATCAGGAACGGCAACATGCCAAATAGTGAGAATACCAGCCATACTGCCGTCACCAGCAAGAAAGCATCATGACGGTTCAGAAAATTCTCGGCATCCTTGCCTAAAAGGAAAAAGAAGAATCCACTTCCAAAAGTCACCATCATCGACATCAGGAATGCCATCTGGTCGTCTTCATGAAACGAGAAGGCAATGACAACACACCACGCCATGAAGAAAGCCTCGATGAACAGAAGTGAACCAATGATCTTGCTGATGATACGGAAGTTTACCATATCGCGTTCTTTTTGAAGTACTTCTCTAAATTGTTTAGTTTCTGGTCATGACAGAAGACCATCACAGAGTCGCCTGCAAGAATCTGCGAGTTACCATTGACGAGCATGCCGACACCGTCGCGCACAAGACCGCCAATCGTTGTTCCGAATGGCAGGCGTAAGTCCTTCACAGGTTTCTTCGTCACCTTAGAGCCCTCAGCCGCTGTAAACTCTGCTACATCCGCATCAACGAGCATCAGCGAACGCAGGTTGTCGACATCTGCTTCAAGCATCATCTGGAAGATATGACTGGCTGCAATGGTCTTCTTATTTATGATAGTACCGATATCCAAACTCTCTGCCATGCTGACATAGTCAAGATTCTCGACCATCGCAATCGTCTTCCTTACACCCAGTTTCTTGGCTGTCATACAAGCCAGGATATTAGTTTCCGCATTGCCTGTCAACGCCACAAAGGCTTGCGTATGCTTGATACCCTCCTCTTCGAGCAGTCCTAGGTCGCGTCCATCACCGTGTATCACCATAGCCTCCTCTTCTTCGAGCAGTTCATTCAGTCTCTCACAACGCTGACTACTCTTCTCAATGATTTTCACGTTCATGTAATCAGGAATCGTCAAGGCTGCACGTACAGCAGTCTTTCCGCCACCCATGATAATCACATTCTTCACATCGGTGTAATGCTCCTTTCCCACAATCTTGCGGATATACGGGATATACTCCTTCGTGGTCATGAAATAAACCAGGTCATTGGTACGCAGTTCATCCATACCACTTGGGATGATGGTATCGTCTTCACGCTTGATGGCTACAATGTGATAAGGATCATCAGGACCACAGAGTTCACGGAGCGGACGGTTCAGGATCTCTGCTGTTTCACGCAGTTTGATACCAAGTAAAATGAGGGCACCATTATGCACGTCCCAACGCTGGCGTACCCACGACAGTTTCAGACCGTTGGTGATGTCGATGGCTGCCAGCACCTCTGGATAAATCAGGGAGTCGACACCGAGTTTCTTGAAAAAGACCTGGTTCTCGGGAGAGAGATATTCATAGTTGTCAATACGGGCTACTGTCTTCTTCGCGCCAAGAGTATGGGCCAGGATGCATGCATTCAGGTTAGTACTCTCCTCAGGCGTAACGCCTACGAAGAGGTCTGCCTTATCAGCACCTGCTTCCTTCAGAGCCTTGATACTGGTAGGTGAGGCGTTATAGGTCATTACATCATATTCCGACAACCCACCCAGACGTTCCTCATCGTCGTCGATAAGCACACAATTCTGATGCTCGCCCGACAAGAGTTTCGACAGATGGGTTCCTACGGCACCTGCTCCGGCAATGACAATTTTCATAACTCCCTAATGGCTTTAATAATACTATCAGGATCAAGACCTACAATCTTCTGCAACTCGGGCACAGTACCATGCTCCACAAAATAGTCAGGCAGTCCCAGTCGTATAACACGAGGACAGTAATGATGGTCGTTCATCCACTCCAAGACAGCAGAGCCCAAACCACCACGGATGGTACCGTTCTCAACAGTGACGATACGCTTAAACTTCTTACCTACCTCCTCGAGAATCTGTTCATCCAGGGGTTTCAGGAATCTCATGTCGTAATGGGCCACACTCGGGGCTCCATCCTCTCTTAGCAACTGGGCAATGGCTTTCGTCACATTATTACCTATCGGTCCAATACTCAATACAGCAACATCGCTCCCGTCACATAGTTTGCGACCTGTCCCCACTTTGACACTCTCGAACGGACATCGCCAATCTTGTAGCACACCACCACCGCGAGGGTAACGGATTACGAAGGGGCCCATGTCAGGCAACTGTGCCGTATACATCAGTCTTCGCAATTCATGCTCATCCATGGGCGACGAGATGATCAGATTGGGGATGGGACGCAGTGCAGCCAAGTCGAAAGCACCATGATGCGTAGGACCATCTTCACCCACGAGACCTGCACGGTCGAAACAGAACACCACGTTCAGGTTCAGCAGCGCGACATCGTGAATGATATTATCAAAGGCCCGCTGCGAGAAAGCGCTATAGATATTACAGAAGGGCAACAGGCCATCCTTGGCCATACCACCAGAGAACGTCACGGCATGCCCCTCAGCTATACCCACATCGAAGGTACGCTCAGGCATCTCCTTCATCATGATGTTCATCGAACAACCTGAAGGCATAGCCGGTGTCACGCCTACAATCTTTGGGTTCTGTTTGGCTAACTCAAGTAGCGTATGACCAAACACATCCTGATATTTCTGGGGTTTTGTAGGATCGTTGTCAACTAATCGCTCACCCGTATCGGGATTAAACTTACCAGGTGCGTGCCAAACCGTCACATCCTTCTCTGCGGGCGCATAGCCATGTCCTTTCTGGGTGTGCAGGTGCAACAATTTCGGACCTTTCATATCCTTGATCTGTTGGAGGATACGCACCAGTTCTTTCACATCATGACCATCGAACGGACCGAAATAACGAATGTTCATGCCGTCGAAAATGTTCTGCTGGTGGGCAATGGCACTTTTGACAGCATTCGACAGACGTTGGATACCCTTTCTGCGGTCATCGTTCATCATACCCTTTCTGTTCAGCCAACGGGCAGTCTTGAACTTGATGGCATTATAGGTCTTGTTGGTATTCAGCCCCAGCAACAACTGTTTCATACCACCCACAGAACGGTCGATACTCATATTGTTGTCGTTGAGAATGATCAACAGGTCATTGGGCGATGACGACACGTTGTTCAGTCCCTCAAAAGCAAGACCTCCTGAGAGGGCACCATCGCCGATGACAGCCACCACATGACGGTCAGTCTTACCCTCCAACTTAGCAGCCACAGCCATACCTAAGGCTGCCGACACGGAGTTGCTCGCATGTCCGCAGGCAAAGGTATCGTACTCACTCTCTGCTGGTGATGGAAATGGCTTGATGCCGCCTAACTTCCTATTAGTGCAGAACTGCTCCCTACGCCCCGTCAGAATCTTGTGTCCATAGGCCTGATGCCCCACATCCCACACGACTCTGTCCTCAGGAGTATGATAGACATAATGCAAGGCTACAGTAATCTCTACCACACCCAGACTGGAAGCCAGATGACCAGGGTTCACAGCCACTTCTTCCACGATATCCTCGCGCAACTCCTTACATACCCTGGGGAGATCATCCACTGACAATTTACGTAAATCCTCTGGGTACTGGATCTTATTGAGTAGTGTAAATTCAGTCTTTTCCACTATAATTTCTGTTATTTTGCTGCAAAGATATATATTTTTTATCAATATACAAAAAAAAACACAAATTTTGCACCGTGAAATCAGTCTTCTGTGCTAGGGAATAAGACAACGCCCTGCTGTTTCTTGCCGTCCATCATAATTTTCAGAGGACGCTCGAAACGGACATGACGCACATACTCTGTCTCCTCCACAGCAGGCATCTGGTCAAGAATCTCCTGGCGGAACAGTCCATCACCTGTGTAGGTGTTTATGGTAAAGTAACCGACACCAAAGCTCGTCAGGTTCTGGAAGAAGTGCGTACCTTGCGACGGATCCACGTGGTAATTCTTCAGACCAGTCTCTACAATCACACGCGCAGCAGAGATATGAGGCCACTTGACGGGTATTCCCAGCCAGTAATCGCTGGAACCCCAACGACCAGGGCCAATCAAAACATAATTCTTCTCCTCAGCCAAGAATCGACGGTTGATCTGTTCTATCTGGTCCGCTATCATCGGGTTGTTTACAGCTGTAAAATCATCACCTGCCTTCACATAAACCACGTCGAAGACATCCTCCGAGATACCATGCCCCAAAGAGTTGGCCGAACGAAGCAGGCACTGCTCATCAGGGATTTGTTCCAGATCTTCATTCAGCACCTGTTTAGAGTCAACAATCGGACGTATCTGTAACAGGTAGAACTCACCTGTGCGGTCATCATTGAGATTGCAGGCAAACTCTATCTCTACAGGCCGTTTCATCTCGTCGGATCCCAACTGCTGCACCATCTGGAGGATCTCAGGCAACGGGAATACCCCATGCTGGAGCACACCAGTAAAGGAAATCACCTTACGGCCACCCTCATAGATACCGTCACGGATAATTTGATCGACTGGGTCGAAAGTAGAGGCTATATAAGTTAGAGCACCGTCTTCAGCAGCCTGCTTCACACGAACCTTTTTAATATTGAAGCCATCGTCAACCTTGAAGTCATCGCCCACATGGGCCATATCAAGGGCATAGAAACGAGTCTGGGTTTCACTGAGAGCCGTTTCCATTTCAGACATCTGAAGTACCTGCGTGGGATGATAGGGCGACACACGGAGCGTCTGACCACCATCGACAATGTATTTTCCAAGACCCAATGCCAGTGAGGCGATACCCTCCTCAGCCGTCTCCTCGCCGATGGGGTAATAGTTGAGCGAACGAAGCACACCAGAGAAATTGGGATAATAAAGATCGCCATAGCGCTTACCAACCACTTCCTGCAGAATCACAGCCATCTTCTCCTGATCGATGACGTTCGACGTCGCTGTCATATAAGCCTTCGAATCACGATAGTAGACAGAGGCATAGACAGCCTTAATGGCACAGGCCAGCATCCGCAGCATCTCGTACTTATCGTCGAGATAAGGTATCATATAGGTAGAATAGATACCAGCGAATGGTTGGTAATGGGAGTCTTCCAGCAACGATGAAGAACGCACGGCGATAGGTGACTTCACGGCATCAAAGAAGGTGAAGAAGTCTGCTATCAGTGAGTCGGGCAGCTGAGCCCGCATAAAGTGTTTCAGGATCTCCTCATCAGGTGCATCACTCAGGGCGATGGGATAGAGATTATTCTTCTCCATGAACTCGTCGAAGAAGTCGGTACACAATACCACTGTCTTCGGGATCGTTACCTGCGCATGTTCATATTGGTTGAGTTCCGGATGACGCTTGATGATATTGTCGAGGAAGGCGAGGCCACGGCCTTTGCCACCCAGGGAGCCCTCACCGATACGGGCGAAATGGCTGTAGGCGTCGAACTTCATACGGTCGAAGACGGCGACAACACCGATATTCTTCATACGACGATATTGTACGATCGCATCGAAGATGATCTGACGATGGGCATCGACATCTTTGAGCTTATGCCAGGTAACGTGTTTCAGGAAAGCACTGACAGGGAAGATCGCACGGGCACAAAGCCAACGACTCATGTGATTGCGCGACACATGATACAACATCGACTCACGGGGAATCTTAAAGATATTGTCCTGCAATTCCTTCAGATTGGTTACACGGAACACCTCCTGCTTGGTCACTGGGTCGCGGAAGATAAAGTCGCCAAAACCCATGTGTTCCTCGATGAGGTGATGGAGGTCGACATTCAGTTTCGTCGAATTCTTATCGATGAAGTGGAACCCCTCTGCCTCGGCCTTCGCACGGTTGATGGTTTCTGAAGAGTCGAGGATCAACGGCACATACTCATCACGGCGACGGATCTCACGGAGGAGTTTCAGACCTGCCTCAGGATCACCTTCCTCCACATGTGAAAGACGACCAGGAACAGTCTTCATCGGGAACCGGGTATCAGAGATGACACCCAATGTATTCTCGTGATACTTCTCATAGATCTGCATGGCCTCCTCGTAGTTCGTGGCAAGCACCACCTTCGGACGTCCACGCTTACGCTGGGCTGCTGAGTGGGGATTAAGGGCCTCTGTGGAGAATCGCTTCGACTGGGCGAGGATGTAATTATAAAGGTTAGGAAGTACAGAGGAGTAGAAACGGATATTGTCCTCGACAAGCAGAATCATCTGCACGCCCGCCTCCT